>Ga0265595_1000084_pt1 | contig 85093 bp, 99 predicted proteins | sample saktaG_15_FD_190148 | JGI IMG/M metagenome (GOLD analysis project Ga0265595, IMG submission 190148) | Saline water microbial communities from Sakinaw Lake, British Columbia, Canada - sak_2013_06_06_50m | ecosystem: Environmental > Aquatic > Non-marine Saline and Alkaline > Saline ... | reverse complement strand
AGCAATTTTATAAACATCAAATTATTAATCTATTAATGAAAAAGAGCCCGTCACACTACTTACTACTTACTACCTACTATCTACTCGGACTAACACCGTTAGTCCGCGCCGGCCCCGTCGACGGCGTCTACCAACTCACCGACGGACTTCAGCAAATAATCCACATCCTAATCCAATTCATCAGCGAAACAATTCTCCAAATCAACTCCTTCGATGAATCCCTCTTCGCAAAAATTTTACTCTTCGTAATAATCATGTTAATAATATATACAGTTCTAAAAAACAACTCCATACTTGGAGATAATAGAACAATTATTTGGATAATATCCATAAGCATCTCAATCCTCGCAATAAGATTTATCCCATCGGATTTAGTAGAATTTATCCTCTTACAATACGGCGTCCTCGGAACAAGTCTCACAATATTTTTCCCATTCATAATTTTCCTTTTCTTCCTTCATCAATCAGACATTGGTCCAATGCCAAGAAAAATCGGCTGGATATTTTTCGGAATATCATACATAGCAATTTGGTCATTCAGACAAGGCAGCATTTCAGGAATATTAGAATATCTTTATTGGGGCGGAATTCTAGCGGCACTAATCGCATATTTATTTGATAGACAAATTCATGCCCAAATCGGAAAAATGGAACAACAGAAAAAAAGAAAAGCACATGAATCAGAAAAATATGCAGACATAGAAGAAAAAATAAGAGATATTGATAGCCAACTAACAAATGGTAATCTTCCATTCACAATAAGAAAAAATCTAGAAAGAAGGAGAGAATATTTTTACAAAGAGCTAAATAAAATTATGAAATCTCTTTAATCCCGTCGATACCCAACAATTCGCCTCTTCTTCCCAACACCCTCATAAATCGGAATCTCCTCACTCTGCTTCTTCCCTCGACCACCACTCTTCAAAGAAACCACAACACCGACGACAACCAACGCAACTCCGGCTACGCTAACATATAAAGAATAATCCTTAAGTAAAACAACCTCACCAAAAAATCCAAAACTCAAAGCCATCACTACAATCCCGACGACGGACGCAACATAACCAACCACCTTCATAGAAATTACAGCAATACAATCTTTATAAAATTATCTCAACCCATTCTCAATCTCAAATCCGTGTTAGTCTGTGTTAGTTCGTGTGCTAATTATTCCCAATCTTCGTCCATAACTAACGCATCCACTTAAGCGAACTTCCATCTAAATCCAAAACCATAACAAAGTTTTTAAATTAAGAATCTCTCAACTCTCATGAATAAATTTATCGCGATACTAATCGGATTGGCTTTCTTGATAATTCCAATCTACGCATGGATAGTGAACTTCGCAGGTTTTGGAACAGCCGCGTTGGTATTCCTTCAGGGCGGAATCATCTGGTTGCTTCTCTTAATCGGCGCAATCTCACTCTTAGTCGGTCTCTCTAGTTTAAAAGATTAGAAATAAATACCGAGCGTAGCGAATCATCTTAAAGAGGTTGAAATCTCAAGAAATTGGTTCTTGGGCATATAAATAATTTTAAATCAACACCACCCTAGTTTTGCGTGGAGTCATTATGTATTCGCTGCAAGGGCAAAGGACTTTGTGGAAAATCCTGTAAAATTTTAAACAATTTCATCAGCAACGCCCCAAAACCAAAACTCCATTTCTCTGGAAAATCCGCGCCAGAACTTTTTGTCGGCAGAGTCGGTTACCCATACATAAACTCAGGAATTCTCGTCCCGTCGGAAAACGACAATATTTCAAATTTCGCAACCGCCAAAGAATGGTCCGCAAATAATTTCTCCATCGCCAACATCCTTCACCTTCGAAGTCAACTAACCTACGGCAAATCAAAAATAAATATCAAACTAAAAGCTAAAAACTACAAACTAAAATCTCTGTTGCGGGAACTCGCACTTTCAAGCAAACCAATCTCAACCGAAATTTTCCTCAAGAAAAAACCAACAATGGAATTCACATCAGATTCAATTTTCCGTCCGATGACAAATCCCGCCCCAATCGAAAAAGCAATACTCGAAGAAAATCCAAAAGTCCCAAAAAAAGTCGACTACTTAACTTCCGACTATGATGTCAAAGCGACGACGGCAATAAAAGAACTTTACGCCGCAAACATAAAAATCGACCATCTCCAAAAATTATTATCAATAGGACTTCTCGGCACAAAGATAAAAAGAAAAATGGTCCCGACAAGATGGTCAATCACAGCCACCGACGACACAATCTCAAAACAACAACTCGAAAAAATAAAATACTTCCCCGAAATAAATCTGATAACAATTTTCTCAGGAAACTTCCTCGGCAATTATATTGAAGCGCTTCTACTTCCTGGACATTTTTCTTTCGAAGCTCTCGAGGCATGGATACCAAATACAACATTCGCAAATCAATCAATTCAAATAACACAGGATTACGAAGGATTTAACGGCAGAAAAAAATATGCCTTCGAAGTCGCCGGCGGATACTACGCAATGCGGCTTCCGACGACAGAATATCTGACAAGAATCAAACGGCAAGCTACGATTTTAATTTTCAGGGAAATCCGGCCGGAATATTACGCACCACTTGGCGTCGGAATCGTTCGCGAAACAACTCGCCGCGCTTTCGCAAACAACCCAAAATATTTCGAAAACACCGATGACGCCCTAAAAGATATCCAAACAAGAATAACAATTCCAGTCGAACAAATTAAACAAAAATCCTGGATACTAAATAACTATGGCAAACAAAAAACCCTGAAAGAATTTTTCAAATAAGATTATCCCAGCACCCCAATCAACAAACCTTCAATAATCCCGGCAACCAACAGCAACGGAAAAATCACAAAAATAAAAAGTCTCAACCCCTCAACAAAATTATATTTAACCGACTTGCGACCAACGAATACCGACGCCCCGACCTTTAGCCCAATCCCAATCGACAAAAGAATGGCAGGCAATTCAAAAATCCCGTGAGGCACCAACCGCCACAAAACAACAATTCCTTCTTGTATCACCGCCTCTCTCGCAACAAACCCAACTAAATATCCATTAACAACAGCAATCACAAAAGGAAAAACACCGACGGCAACTCCAAGAACAATCGCAGCGAATCCCGCCTTCAAATTATTCAAAAAAATATAAACAATTAATTCGAAAACATTTTTTCCACTAAGCGCGTTAATCATTCCAGAAATAAACCCAAATATTTCTTCTCTGAAAAAAACAGGATAAACAAACCCAATCAAAAAAGCAATACTAAAAATTCCCAACGCAAAAATCAAATGCCATTGACACTCGCATAAAAATTTCCAACAACTCAAATAATTCTTCGCAAAAAAACCCCTCATTTTCATCGCGTAAAATATTGACTAATCATTTTAGTTTTCCTCGGATATTTCCTCCTCAAATAAAACCCATATCCGATTCCAACAATCAGCCCACCCAAATGAGCAACATTTCCAATTGGCAACCCAAATCCAAACGACAATGCCCAAAGCGCAACTATCAAAAATACCATCGCAATCCACATTGGCATCGGAATAACAAAGAAAACCAAAACTGGCAATTTCGGCGTCAAGACCGCAAGCAAACCTCCCAATGCAAATATTGCACCCGACGCCCCGACGGCATAAACATTCAAATCAATTCCAGTCAATCCAGCGATACCAACAAAAAACAATCCAGCAAAAATCCCGCCAACGAGATAAAGCCAGATAAATCTTTTCTTCCCAATTAATTTTTCTACAAACCCGCCAATAAACATCAACGAAATCATATTTACAAATAAATGCGTAATCCCAGCGTGCATAAACATACTCGTCACAAATGTCCAAAGATTATGTCCAGCAAGAACTATCGACGGTTGCAACGCAATCCACGAAATGACAGCAGATTCCCCAATTGAACTAATTAAAATAAAAGCTATAATAAACGCAACAATATTAATCCCAATCAAAATACTGGTATAGGATAAACCAGAACTCACTCTTTTCCGACGATATGACTGATGCCCATCACTCCCATTAAACTTTTGTTCAAACCATTGCGCCATTATTTCTTCCTCTTAAATTTTCTTATCAATTTCCCGGTCAATCCAACTTTCTTAATTTTTTTAGAGTTCTTCTTTGTCTCTTTCTTTGTCTTCTTTCTGGTACTACTTTTAGATTTTTCACTTGCTATCTTACTCCTCGCTACTGCCCTAACAGCTTTCATTAAAGATTTTCTTTCTTTTTCAGCTTTCACAATTTTCTTCTCATCTTTCACCATTTTCCGACGAGTTTTCTCTCTAATTGTTTCAATCTCATTGCGAATTAATTTTAAATTCTTTTCAACTCGCGCAATCATAGTTTTGGTATCACGAATCGGCCCGCTATTATCAGCCAACTCATAAACTTCCGCACACTCCTCGCAACTAAATCCATGTTCCAATGCTTTCTCTTCATTAACTTCAATTGCACAAGATTTACAAACATAAAATCTTTTCTCTTCCCTATTGTCAAGCACCTTTTTCAGCTCTTCAATTTTCTGCATCAACGAACTCTCCAATTTAACCAAACATTTCTCCGTCTTAAGCGTCCAATAATAAATATACCAACCCTTCCTCTTATCTTTCTTTCGAATAAAAGAAACCAGCCCATCCGCCGACAATTTATATAAAATATTCCGAACCTGATTAATTGTCAACTCCATCCTTTTCGCAATCAAAAATTCATTAACATCTTTTTTCCCAAACAAAATTTCAACAATCCTTCCAGTATTAACACCAGCCAATTCCTCGACGAGATCATGTAGAAGTTTAACTTGCATGTAATCTAAAAATAATTTCATTTTAAATATCTTTCCACCTATTTTGTTGTAATTATCAAATTACTATAAAGCTATAAAAAAGAAATTAACCAAACTACAACATGGGATTCTTTAATAAAAAAGAAAATATACCGGAAATACCGACAGCACCAGCATTACCAGAACTTCCAAAATTACAAGACGATAAAAAAAAGGAATTGCCGGAACTTCCATCTTTTTCTCTAAATTCTGATAATGAAAATTTTAATCAGCAAACAGCTAAATCACCGATGATTAACAATAATTCTCCTGAGGGAAAAAGAGCAGATAGGAATGTCCAAAGCGATATTCATATATTTGAGGAGCCAGAAGAGGAATCTTTGATTCCTCCAATGCCCTCCAGAGAAAGAGCAATCCCAGAATTTCCATTACAATCATCAATCATGAACTCTCCAAAAAGAACATTCGAAATAAATTCAATGGAAGAAAAAAACACGAAAGAAATTGAACCAATTTTTGTAAGAATTGATAAATTCCAATCAGCCCAAAAAAACTTCGAACAAATAAAAATCAAAATTAAAGAAATAGAATCAGTCATCGGTAAAATCAATGACATAAAATCTAAAGAAGAAGTCGAATTAAGAGGCTGGTCCGAAGACATAGAAAAAATCAAAGCAAGATTATCGGAAATTGACTCAAGCATATTCGAACAAATTTAATGGCATCAGAAGAAGAACTCTTTATCTCAATATCTCTAGAATCTTATCGGGAAAATAAATCTAACATTTTAAGAAATCAAGCCGACTTCCTTCAATCCTTAAAACGACTTCATAATTTAGCAGTTTTAGCGCGCCAAAAACACGACCTAAAAAAAAGATTAAGCAAACTCGTATTATCGACGCTGTCGGAAATAAATTCAATTCAAGACAAACTACCAACACCGAGTATTCCAAAAACAATTCAAAAACACGAAACAAAAAAAACAGAGCGGAAAGAACACTTCTCAAAATATGACGACATAGAAAATGAACTCAGACTAATTCAAGAAAAATTAAAGCAACTTAATTCTTAATCCTAAGAATAAACACCCACGAGAATTAAATTTTCAGTCAAACCTTTACCCTATTAATCATAAACCCAATCACCATTTATAAAAATTTATATACTTACTTAATTTTTCATCCAAATGGACAGAAAACAACTCATAAAAAAATATATAGATTTCTTCAAGTCAAAAGACCACAAAGAAATTTCAAATGCATCTCTAATTCCCGAAAACGACCCGACAGTTTTATTCACGACGGCCGGAATGCATCCGCTCGTTCCATTTCTCCTCGGACAAAAACACCCGCAAGGAAAAAGATTGGTCAATGTTCAGCGATGTATTCGAACCGGTGATATCGACGCAGTCGGCGACACGACTCACCACACGTTTTTCGAAATGCTCGGCAATTGGTCTCTTGGCGACTATTTCAAAAAAGAGGCAATAGAAATGTCGCACGAATTTCTAACAAAAGAACTTAAAATACCATCGGAGAAAATCTCAGTAACATGTTTCATCGGAGATAAGGATGCGCCAAAAGACACCGAATCAGAACAAATCTGGAAATCATTAGGAATAAATAAAATAAAATTCCTAGATAAAAAAGATAATTGGTGGGGACCAGCAGGAAACACAGGCCCATGCGGACCAGATACAGAAATGTTTGTCAACGATGTCGAAATCTGGAACGACGTTCTAATGCAATACAACAAAGACGAAAACGGGAACTATATTGAAGCAAAGCAAAAAAATATCGATACAGGAATGGGGGTCGAACGAACAATCGCAATTTTAAACGGATTCGACGACAACTATCTCACGGACTGCTGGCAACCAATAATAAAACAAATAGAAAAATTTTCAGGAAAAAAATATGGTGACAAAGAAAAAGAAACAAGACATATAAGAATTATTGCAGACCAAATAAAAGCAGCAGTTTTTATTATTGCTGATGGAATAATCCCAGGAAATAGCGAACAAAGTTACGTTTTAAGAAAGTTAATCAGAAGAGCAATCAGATACGGCTACGTTCTAGAAATCAAAAATATAGTAAAAGAAATAGCCCTTCCGGTTTTCGAAATATATTCAGACTACCAACATTTACAAAAAAATAAAGAACTGATTTTAGAAGAATTAGAGAAAGAGGAAAGAACATTTGAAAAAGCATTAGAGGAAGGCTCAAAAGCGGCTAAAAAAATTTTAGGAAATAAAATTTCTTTAACAAAAGAAAAAAGTGAAAAACTTAGAAATGGTAAAGAAAGCTTAAGAGAATTAATGAAAAAATTAATTTCTAAAAAAAATCAAGGAAAAGATTATAGCTATAAACCAATTAATTTGTCAGAAAAAGAAATTGACCAAGCATTAATAACAGGAAGAGATGCATTTCTATTGTATCAATCATACGGATTCCCAGAAGAAATGATTTTAGAATTAACAGTAAAACAAAGACTACTTTACGACGAAATCGGCTTCCAAAAAGAACTCCAAAAACATCAAGAACTCTCACGAACAGCGTCAGCAGGAAAATTCAAATCAGGTCTATCAGACAATTCCGAAGCAACAACAAAACTCCACACAGCCTGCCATCTTTTAAATCAAGCATTAAGAGAAATTCTCAACGACAAAAACATTTTCCAAAAGGGTTCAAATATCACGCCCGAAAGATTAAGATTTGATTTCAACTTCAATAGAAAACTCACCGACGACGAATTAAAAAAAATTGAAGATTTAGTCAATGAAAAAATTCAAGAGGCAATTCCAATAAAACTCGAAGAATTATCAACAAAAGAAGCGAAACAACGAGGAGCACAGGGAGTTTTCGACAAGAAATACGGCGACAAAGTAAAAGTTTACTCAATCGGAAATTTCTCAAAAGAAATCTGCGCCGGTCCTCATGTCGACAATACATCAAAACTTAGACATTTCAAAATCATAAAAGAAGAATCCTCATCCGCCGGCGTCCGACGAATCAAAGCAATTTTAGAATAATTCTAACTACTATAAAATAACAAAACTTATAAACCTAAATTTTAGTTATACTATATGACATTCGGATTTAGTAATGGAGAAAATCCACACAAAACAATATATCATGATTATATAGGGAAATCCGTAAGAGTAGATGTGTCGGGAGGAGTAGGAGCAACAGGGGTTATAAAAGAATGTGTTCCTCACGACCGTGGTCATATATTTTACCTTTCACCATACGTATTTTATTTAAACGGAATGCCAAATATAGTCTCCAATGAAGAAGTTTTAATAAATACAAATGGAAGTCCTGTTTCAATTTATCCACTCGGGAAAAGTCTAGAAAGTTTTGTAGAAGAAACAAAAAAATATATAGAAAATCAAAACAGTAAAAAAGTTAGCTAATCACTTATTTCCTCTTCCCCTCAATCTTCTCCAACTTCCTCAAAATCTCCTCGATATTTTTCTCAGCTAATCTATTGACCTTATAATCATACTCCGCTTTCATCCTGTCTTTATGGGCCTGTCTATTCTGACTCATCAAAATCACCGGCGCCTGAATCGCCGCCAAACACGACAAAACCAAATTCAAAAGAATAAAAGGATAGGGATCGACCAAGCTCCCATGAATATAATTTAAAACAAAAATCCCACTCGTCGCCATCCAAATACCAAGAAAAACAAAAAACAAAATTATAAAAGTCCAACTCCCAGCCCACTTCGTCAATCCATCCGCCGCCCTCTGCCCAAACGACCGATTCCCATGAATAATCTTTCCAACCACTCCCTCTTTTTTCATAAAGAGACGAACAAAAATGAGTTTAAATAATTTTAGAAATCAATCTATCGTTGTTTTTCACAAAAAAGTTCTAATAATTTTATTAAGCCACTATCTATATCGCAAGGGCTCTTGGCTGTAGTCTGAATACTCACATTGGCAGATATAGATCTACTACTCACATTGTCAGATATAGATCTACTTCCAAATATCTTTACTCGAATATAAGTTTGGTTAGGATTTCCTTCACTTGTAGGGATATTAAATAAACGTCCTTCTCTTTCATCAATACTCAAATCAAAAGCATATTGATCAAGATAGTTTAATACAAGTCCAACTCCTTCATTCGTAGGGATCAAATACGCATACCGATTTATCATATTATCATTAAGCAGGTTTTCTTTAAAAGAATTTGTATACTCAAATATATCACAAATTAATTACACAAACTCAAAAGTTTAACACCTAAACTACCCAACATAATTAACGCTCCCAAATACCCACAACCTAATACCACTATTTACCGAAGGTAAATAGCAGCTTTCCCCAGCTTCGCTCTCTTCGCCTTTTCTTCAGGGTCATACTTCTTAGAGTTATTAACTGCAAAAACTTTCACATCTTTCCCAATCTCTTTGCAAATCTTCCCAACGTCAATCTTCGCCAACTCAAACGGCATCACATAAACATAAACATTATTCCCATCAACTTTCCTCAAAACAAATTTAATATCCTCAATAATCTTAGAATTCAAATCCCCAACAACACCATTCTTCAAAATCTTCGACTCATCAAACTCCGGCCACTTCGCCAACGAAATAAATCCCTTCCCTTCAATTTTCTCCCAAATCTCTTCACATATATGCGGACAGAACGGACTCAACAATTTCAAAGCACTCTCTAAAGTTTTCTTACTAACACTCTTCTGATTAACCAACAAATCAAACAACTCTCTCAACTCAATCGTCGCCGGTCGATAATCAAACGTCTCAATATAATTTCCAACATTCTTAATAGTTAAATTCAATTTAGATAAAATCTCGTCGCCATCTTTACCGATTTTAACATTCTCATAAAAATCAACAACCCTCCTAATAAATTTCAACGAACCATTAATTCCCTTCTCGCTCCAATCAATATCCTTATCCGGCGACGCTAACCCAGCCAAAAAAAACCGCGCAGTGTCAATCCCATATTTCTCCGAAACCTCCTCGGGCAAAACCCCATTCCCCTTCGACTTCGACATCTTCTCCCCATCCTCCCCATGCAACATCCCCTGATGGAACAACCTAACCGCCGGTTCGTCAAAATTCAACAACCCCAAGTCCCGAAGAAACTTCACATAAAACCTCGAATAAATCAAATGCATGCACGCATGCTCCGCCCCGCCAATATAACAATCAACCGGACACCAATACTCCACCTTCTTCTCATCAAAAATATTCTTATCATTCCTCGGGTCGCAATATCTCAAAAAATACCACGACGAATTAACAAAAGTATCCATCGTATCAGATTCCCGTCGCGCCTTCCCCCCACACTTCGGACACGCAACATTCAACCAATCCTCATTAGTCTCCAACGGATTCCCTTTCCCGAACTTCACATCCTTCGGCAACTCAACCGGCAAATCTTTTTCAGCGACGGCAACAACCCCACACTTCTCACAATGCACAACTGGAATCGGCGTCCCCCAATATCTCTGACGACTAATCCCCCAATCACGCAACTTAAAATTCACAACACGTCTCGCCAAATTTTTCTTCGCTAACCAATCACTAATTTTCTCTTTCGCCTTTTCATTATCAACATCATTAAATTCTTCAGAGCTAATTAATATTCCAGAACCCGTATATGCTTTTCCACTATTAATAAATTCATTCCAAAAGCATTTATTGTTTTCAAGATTCAAATAATCTAAAACCTTGTCTTTTTCTATCCATTCAGCCTTATGATATTTTATATCTTCTTTTTTTGGTTCTTTATATTTATCCGAGGACAATTCAATCAAAAATGCTCTAGATTTTCCATATCTATTAACGTCCTTGTGTTTTGCAAAAAAACAAGAATGTATTTCAAAATTAATTGGTTTAACAGATTTGATATCTTGATAACCAGTTTCTTCTTTTGCTTCTCTTATGACTGCGTCTTCATAAGACTCTCCTTTCTCAACACCACCAACAACAAAACTTTTCCAATTAAGATTACCCCAATTTAAACAAAGATATTTATCTTCTTTCCAATGTTTTACAATAGCAAAAGCAGTATTTCTTGCTTCTGTTTTTTTATCTTCCCTTATTGCGTCCTCTCCTTTTTCTGTTTTAAAAAACGGTGCAACAACTTGCCTAACCTCAATCCCATACTTCTTAGCAAACTCAAAATCCCTCTGGTCGTGAGCAGGCACCGCCATCACCATCCCAGCCCCATAATCAGCAACAACAAAATTCCCAACCCAAATCGGAACCCTCTCATCATTCGCCGGATTAACAGCATACGACCCCGTAAAAACACCTTCCTTGTCCAACTCCTCAACGTCCTTCATAGCCTTCTGCGAAACTGAACCAATCTTCTTCAAAAATTTATCAACATCCTTCCTCTGCGCCGCCGTAACCAAACTATCCAACCGAGGATGCTGTGCCGAAACAACCATAAAAGTCACGCCAAAAATCGTATCCGGTCTCGTCGTAAAAATCGACCAAATATTTTTCTTCTTCAATTCGTGTTCATTCGTAAAATTCGTGGCTAAAATTTCCCCTCTCTCAACCTCAAAATCAATCTCCATCCCTTCACTTCGCCCAACCCAATTTCTCTGCATCGCCTTCGTCCTCTCCGGCCAATCCAACTTTTCAATCCCCTCATACAACTCGTCCGCATAATCAGTAATTTTCAAAAACCACTGCTTCAAATTCCTAATCTCGATATTAGTATCTTCATGCCTCCAGCATTTCCCGCCGTGAACCTGCTCATTCGCCAAAACACTATTACACTTCGGACACCAATTCACCGCCGACGTTTTCTGATAAGCCAACCCCTTCTCCAACATCTTCAAAAAAATCCACTGGTCCCATTTGTAATAACTCGGCTCATGCGATGCAACCATTCGCGACCAATCATACGACAACCCAAGGCCCTTCTGCTGCCTAATAAAATTCTTCAACGACTTCTCAGTATAATCCATAGGATGCTCGCCAACCTCAATCGCAGCATTCTCCGCCGGCAAACCCAAAGAATCAAACCCCATCGGATGCAAAACATTAAATCCGCTCATAATTTTGAACCGTGCCATAATATCCCCAATCGTATAATTCCATGCGTGCCCCATATGTAACCCCGACCCCGACGGATACGGAAACATTTCCAAAACATAAAACTTTTTTTTCTTCGATTTCTCATTAACCTCAAAAACTTTTTCCTTTTCCCATCGCGCCTGCCACCTTTTCTCAATTTTCTCAAAATCAACCATAATAAATTCTGCCAATCGAACTTTTAAAACTTTACCAGTAAACTTTTAAATCAATCCAATCTCATATCATAAGCTCTTGTAGTCTAGTGGCCAAGGACGCCGCCCTCTCAGAGGTGGGAAGCCCTCGTCGATGAGACAACGACTTCGTGTTCGCTTGAACAACCACTAAAATCTCTCACGAGATTTTGTTGGAGAACGGCGGTGACCCGGGTTCAAATCCCGGCGAGAGCATAAGACATTTTGGCACAATCGAGGGGACTCTTTTTTAGAAAATTATCAAAATGACGGACTTCCGTCACCCATTACTTAAAAAATAAAATAAGAACTCACAATAAATTATAACTATCTTCTAATCCCAACACCGACGACAATCAAGAACAAAATTACAACGACAATCAGCATAATCCAAAAAACCCAAGAAATTTTCGACACCGACGAAACATTTCCATCATCAAGCATTATAGCCCCCGAAGAATCAATCTTAATAGAATCGAGCACTATATTTTTATTTTCAACAGAATAATCCACGACCTTCGTCGTCTTAATCCCATTGTTCGATGACTTCAACACAACATAACTCTTTTTAACTACAATACCATCATCTCCCCCATCGTTCCCATCACTTTCATTATTTTCATCACTTTCATCATTTTCATTATCACTATTCTCAACCGCTAAAGTTTTTGCACTATCAAAAACCCCATTACAATTAATATTATAGGAATCATCCATCGTCAAAATTTTCAAAACATAACTCGTATTCTCATTCAATCCACTTGCATTATAAAATCCATCAGAAGTGTTTATAACATTCACACCATCCAAATAAACCAAATTCAAATAAAAATCATCATCACTTGGATTAACCCAATTCCATAAAATCCAGTTTTCCCCAATGTCAACATCCCTCAAGTTGCTAACTTTACTCGGCGCAACATTGTCCTTACAACTATAGCCCATAACTCCCTCATAAACCCAATTTTTCCACATCGGCATCTCAAGCTTATCTCTCTCGCCCTCATCGGTGATATAAACATGATTACTATTTATAGAATTCCAAAATCTATAAATGGGCAAACCATTCACTCGCTCATCCTCATACACATAAAATACAATACCCTCATAAACCCAATCATTCCATTCCGGCATCAGCAACTTCGCTCTCTCGCTCTCACTTGTCGTATAAAAATGATCCTTCAAATCCCCATTCCAAAATCTATAAACAGGAATAGTTCCCATTTCTTCTCCCGAAAAAGCATAACCAACAATCCCTTCGTATGTCCACCCAAAATCTTCAACCTTCGCTCTCTCGCTCTCACCAATTGTATAAAAGTGGTCCCCAGTATCAGCATTCCAAAACCTGTAAAGAGGAACTGAATCAACACAATCATTTCCAACAACGCCACTCTCACTCGCAGAAACAAAAACAGAGCAAGCTAAAAAGATAACCAACAATCCAAACATTTTTTTTATTACCATTTTCTAAATACGACAAAAATCCGAGCAAACATCCCTTATAAAAGATTATGGCGATTGAATATATACATTAAAAAGTAGTAAATCACATTTTATTCTCCAAATTCCCCTTATTAATTTAATATCAATCACAAAAAATCAACACCGAATTATTTAACTAATTAAAAATTTTCACAACATTCCCAAGCCATCTAACTAATTGACCAAATAAAGAAATCCTAACCTCTGAATACTCTACAATTCCTCTGTCCCAATTTGTTCTTACGTTCCCAAAAAAATCTACATTAAACGCCGAACCAAGATTTAATCCCGAATTAGTAGGATTAACGAGTTCAAAATTTGATATGAGGGGGTCTCCATTCCACGATATAAACAAATCATTATTCTCAACTTGCGCATTCAACTCGCCACTCGCACCCTGACTATTCATATCACACGGAGGATTACAATCTTCTACCCTTATATTTTTAGAATAATAATTATAATCATGCTCAAAGCCAAAAAAATTAAAAGTATTCGCAATATTATTATACCAAACATTATTATACGCCACATTATTCGTACCATCTTCAATTCTCAATGCTCCCTGCGAAATTCCAGACTCACCGACGATAACATTATTATAAAACTCAGTATCACTCATCAACGCATGATTATGGTCAGCGTAAACCCAAATTGTAGTAACGCTATTCGCAAAAATATTATTATATATTTTCCATCCCGTGTGAACCGCATAATTCAATCCCGCAATCACGGCCGTCCCGCTTATCTCATTCCAGATATTATTTTTTATAGTCCAATTCACATTCGTGCCGATAGTGGCTATACCCTCAGAATGCATATAAGGACAAAACGCGTCATCCGCTCCCGTGCTTTTAGTCTTATCGATATAATTATTCGATATCTCAATATTTTCAGAATAGCCAAGATAAAACGGCTGACCAAACAAATCATGAATATAGCAATAAGAAACATTCAAATTTTTTATTCCAGACGTTCCCTTTATCCCACTCATCCAGTAATCAAGTTGTGAATGCAATTCAGCATGCGTTATTGTAATATTCTCAACATTACTCTGCAAACTCACCAGTTGACCATTACAAATATTATTTTCTCTATAAATCTCAAATCCAAAGCTTTCATTCCACTCACCAAGCCCACCGCCACTCTGTCCGTCAAATACATAATTAGAAGTCGAAAAAGAAATACCTGAGAAAATCGCTTTCCCGTCGCCATAACTATCCTGCCATGAAACATCACTTCCATGATGAATCGTCGTTGCTTTCTTTATGTAAATAGTTTCACCATTGCTACTATTAAAATTATAATAAGAATAATTCCCGTCGGCAACATAATATATGGCACCCCTTTGCAACGTTAAAGGAAACGAAGAATACGCATCTTGCCAGTTTAAACCACTATTATCCCCGTCTGCACCATCTTTTATGTAATATACAGAAATCATCTCATTCACACATTCACCATCTAAACATCGTTCACCACCTTCACACAAGGTCATATTTGTTTTTTTAAAACATCCATCAGAAAAATTGCATGAATATATCATATCACTATCACAAAAGACTCCCATCGACAAACATTCGCCAGAACAATTCGATAGAACAACGCAACTTTCATTTATGCAATTCCCAATTGTACAATTTTGACAATTCAGTGTCGTGTTACATCCATTGTCAAGAGATAACCCACACTGCCCCAAATCATAATAATAATCGCAATTTCTCGACGGTACACAAGTTTGCCCGCCACCAGATTGCTGACTCCCACCACCAGAGTTAGAAGAACCTGAATTTTTTTTAGACAGAATATTACCATTAATTTCAGAAACCATCTTGTAATAAATTTCTACCTCAATTCTGTTTATTCCAATAAAATCATCGAGGCCAATCTCTGACGCGAAAATATCATAATTTTCTCGAATCACACTCGAAGATAAATTATATTCACCCTCGCCATAAAAAACAAATTTTAACGATTTAATTTCAGAAAAATTTAAACCACTTACATTTATTTTCACCAAAGATTCATTGTAAACAATTGCGCTACTTACATAAGAACTATTCTCAATCACACGAAACGTCTCATAATTTTGCATCTTTTCGTTAAAAATAAATACAAAAAATAAAACCGAAAAACCAACGACCAACATAAAACCAACGACTAATATCTTAACAAACGAAGTATACCAGATTTTCATAAAAAAATAACATAATAATCGTTAATAAAGATTTTGGACAAAATAAAATATTATTTAATATAAATAAATACAACAAATATGATACCAACAGATTTTCAAGTAACCAAAAAAATCATAAAACAAAACATGCTAATTTCAACCATCGCCAAACGGAAAATAACAATACTTATACGTCTCAGTAATTCTCAAAATATCAAAGTCTCGAATAATATCTGAAAACTTTTTCCTCAAATCTGTCAAAATTTTATACAACTCGTCCTCGCTCTCCGTCTCAAACTCAATCTCCAAATCCCACGAACCAATCAGCTTCAAAAACTGCGTCGCCCGTCGGTGAGAATCAACATAACTCTTAACCGCCTTCTCGTGCTCCTCGTTAAAGTTCTTCGTCCTAAAAATAATCTTATACAAATTAATCCCAACCTTCTCCAAATTCAAATAACACCGATACTGAACAATAATCCCATCTCGAACCAACCTCTTCAACCGATAACCAACAACATCTCTCGTCAACTTCAACCTCGCCGACAAATTCACAATATTCTCCCTCGCATTATTAGACAATTCTTTCAAAATTTTCCTATCAATCTCATCAAGAAAATAAAAATCCGACGGCTTCCCATAAACAAACTCGGTGTGCTTCGTCTTATCAAAATACTCACGAGAATAAATCGGCGAATACTCCGTCAACAAAACATCCTTCTCTAAAATAAACTTCGAAAACCTATTCATAAAATCATTCAACACCTTCCCAAAATCATAATTACTCCTCGCCAAAATCGAAACCGCCAAATCCCATCGCCCTCGAATCTGCCCGACCCAAACCGAACTCTTATCCCCAACCCAATAATCAACAATCTTTTTCTCATCCCCAAGCGTCGCATCCTGAAACTTAAAATAAATCTTATACTGCGAGTACCCAAGCCGCGTAATATCAATAATCGTATAATAAGAAAAAACCACCCTATTCTTCTCAAACCTTTTCAACCGATACTCAACCGCCGGCTTAGACAACCCAACCTTCTTCGCAATCTGCGTATTGGTATACCTCGCATTCTCATCAAGCAAAGTCAAAATTTTCCTATCCTTAGCGTCGAGCTTTATCATAATGGCGAGTCGTCAAAATCTTGTTTAGTTAAAACCCTGTATTTATGAACCGACTTAATCAAATAATTCGACCGAGAAAACATAACATCTCGTCCTTTAAGATAAAACGTAAACAAAATAGTTCTAACGCCCTTCTCTTCCAATCGCTTAACAACAGGAACAAAATCAGAATCCGACGTCAAAAGGATAATCTTCTTAACATCCTTGTAAGAAGTAACATCCATCAAATCCATCGCAAGCAAAATATCAACAGCCTTCTGATGATATTCAAACTTTCCGTCAACCTTCAATCTCTGGCATCTCCCCTCGCGAACAACAACCCCTTTTTTCTTTAACTTCTCAATAAACTTGTCATAACCTTCTTTTTTCTTTTCTTCGTATTTAGTAGGATTATATTGGTGAAAGGGCGGAGCAGTATAATAAAATATTTTCTTGCAATTCAGATTATTTTTCTTTGCAAGATTTTTTGCAAACTTTTCAATATCATAAAAAAGAAATTCCCCATTGCCCAAATGCCTACTAACTTTAGAAACGAATCCAGCGTCAATAAAAACACAAGTAGAATTAAATGACTCATCCGGAAACCCTCGCGGATCTCCGGGGAGTATGTTACTATTCTTAATATCTTTAGGTTTAAATACTTTTTGATTACATTCTTTTTCCATTATTTTATTTATCCGTTTGATATTTATAAATCTTACTAAAAAGTAAGAAAATCACAAAAAAAGTTTTATATATGAAATATCCATATGTTTTGTATGACTACTTACAAGTAGTTCGGAGATAAAAATGAGAAAGGAAACAGAACAAAAAAGGAAAGATAGAGGCTCGAGAAATTTAATTGAAGAAGTAAAGATTAGAGAATTACTTAAGATTGTTAAGAAAATGGGGAGAAGAAAAGATGACGAACTAGGAAGTATATTTTATGGAGATAATCCTATTAATTATCAAAATCTTATGTATTCAATTAGAGTTGATAAAGGTCGTCCATTAATTACTATGGAAGATAAAGGTAGGTGTCCTGCATACGCACAAACAATAGGCTACGAATTATTTAATGAATTATTTGGTTATCATTTAACTGGGGGGCCCCATGACAGAAGACCTTCTTTTGAAAATATTGAACTAGAACTAGGGTTGTTCGGGAATGTAAATATTAATTTAAACAAAGGAATTTGCCCTTTCGATGTCCATGATGCCCAATATAATTTTAGAACAAAAAGGTCATTTGAAAACTTTGTTAAAAGACTAAAAAACGAAAAACATACAGGTGCTGTAGAAAGTATTGAAGATTTATTTCATAATCTAGAACCTGCCGTAACCGAATTCATATCAAAATACCGAGGAACAAAGATTTCACTAATAAACGAAAATGGAATTTATGTTCCAAAAATCTGGGGATAATGAATAAAATGACAAATGAAACAATAAGAACAATAGTACCTGCATTCATACTTGGAGGAGTTGGCGCGATAGGAATAGTTATACTTCCCATAATGACCTACAATAAAGGAGTTCAAGAGGCCAATAAAAATTTTATAAAATCTTCAACGGCTAGATATAGTGACCTAAACTCCGACGGCTTAGCAGACATTGTAGTCGAACAAAACTCCGGCGACAAAATAATTTATTACAACACCGGAAGCGAATACTTAACAGCCGAACAAATGAAACAAAGAGAAATCCAAAGAATCGAACAATCCTACCAAGAACAACTAAAGAAAACAAACGAGTTCTACAAGAAAGCTTACGACGGAAATAATGTTGGAGGCAGAGAATAAAATGAAAAAAGAGAGATTAGAAGACCAGCGTATTTTTGAGTTACCAAAAAGAAGGATATTGGATTGCAGCAAAACAAGACACTTGATAGGAATACCCATCCCTTTTAACGAAATTACTTTTTTTGATGTATTAGATTTTAAATATGGTGATAAAAGATTGATAAGTGGGCGTGGAGGCTTTCATGTCGAAAATGACAAAATAGTAACGGGAGATTCTATAACTACAGAGTCTGTTCCCATAGGAAACCTTGATTCTATATTCTTAAGAGAATACAAGAGAGTTTCAGATTTTGTTTATAAAAAGATTTACGAACTAGAAATTCCGTTTGGTAATGAACATTATTTTGGCATGTTAAAAGATATACAATGGCGAATTAAAGGAGAAGAAACAGAAGGAGGCAATTAATAAAATGAAAGAAGGATCAAAATTACTTGCTGGACTCGGTCTTATTTTTATAGGGACCAGCAAACTAATACTAATAGATATACCTCGAGAAATAGAAAGACGAAAGCACAGACATATAGATCAAGTAGATAAAAAAACAATTGATGTAAATGACCTAAACTCCGACGGACTCGCAGACATCGTAGTCGAACAAAACTCCGGCGACAAAACAATATACTACAACACAGAATCAGGCTACCTCACAGCCGAACAAATGAAACAAAGAGAAATCCAAAGAATCGAACAATCTTATCAAGAACAACTTAGACAAACGAATGAATCTTACAAGAGAGCTTACGACGGGAATAATGTTGGAGGTGCAGAATAATGAAAACTGAATTATCAAAAAAGAAAACAGGAGTTCCTTCAGCCTGGTTTAGAAAAAATACAGACCCAGAATGGGAAAAGCACATTAAAGAGATGAGCCATCCAGATTATCCTTATAGAGTTGTTCATTGGAAAGCTATTGCAGAATATGAAGAAAGAAGTGCGAATAGCCAAAGACGCCCCGGGGGAATTTTCGGGTTATATGAAGGAGGTATAATGCACAATGATTTCTGTTCAGTAATCGAAACGCCTAACGAAATAAGGGGTATTTTTGAAAAGATTGTAACAAAGAGAGAAGATTTGAGGATAAAAAAATATTTACCTCATTTTATTACTATAAAGAATCCTGCTTCAATGTATTATTTACTCTCCTGTCCGAGATTAGAATGTCATACCGATGGGGAAAGAGCTTTGAGAACGCAAATTGCACAACACATACAATGTCAAAATGCAAATGAGCATCCTGACAATTTATGGGCAACTACACACTTTCATTCAAAATTTTGGGCAGACGACATGATGGAAGGTTTTGGAGGATTTTTAACCTATGGCCTTGAAATTATTAATCCTTCTTCGAGAAAAGAGGATATCTGTGAGACAAGGGCATATGAAGGAAATTGTAGAAGAATTCGTCGTCTTGTTTCAGATACTTATAAATTTTGCAATATAGTCCGGGCAGATAGTGATCCAGATGAAAAATGGGGGAATGGTTATCAAAAATTAGAAAGAACAATAGGAAGACAAATTGATGATTTAGCAAGAGCAATCGCTCAAAGTTCTTCTCCTAATTCTATGGTTTATTTTGCAAATCTTAACACAAGTAATCAAAATCCTACGCCGCAATTACCCAATCAAAGATATGCTTCAGGGAAAGGTTTAATTTCTAAAATTAGAGGATTACTCGAATAAATTTATTTTATATTTAGTTTTTATCAACTTCCTATCCCGCAAGCGCGGACGAACCGCGCAACAAATCCTAACGGTTAAAAACTAATACCTAATCCCTAATACCTAACCCCTAGTCGGTAAGAACCGACTAACCTTCTTCCCCGAATAAGTCAAAAACAAAAACTTCTTCGCCCGAGAAATCGCAACATAAAACAACCGCCTTTCTTCTTCCTCTCTGTCATACTCATCTCTCTTTATCATCTCAACCGCCGGATGGTCCGACGCCTTACACGGAAAATTCGCCTCATTAACCCCAATCACAAAAACCTTCTCCGCCTGCAGCCCCTTAATCGCGTGCACCGTCGCCAAAGTAATTTTCCCCTCGGGCCCCACCTCATCAATTTTCTGCCCCCTGTCATCCGTCCTCACAAAATGAACAATCCCACGAGACTTCATCAACGCCGACAATTCCATCAACTGCCGATTAGTCCGAGCCAAAACAAAAATTTCATCAGCCGGAACGCCACCGCGAATAATCTCATTCAAAATAAATTCCCGCTCCGCCTCTTCGTTTTCAAAACTCAAAATTCTAATTCTATTTTCCCTGACATCTAACCCCTGACCATTGACACCTCGATCTTTCGAAGAAAGATCGGGCAACCCCATCTCCGAAATAGAACTATTCATGAACTCAACAATCTCCCGCTCGCTCCGATAATTCTTCGTCAAATGAACAACTTCAACATTCTTTCGATTTTTTTCAAACTCCAAAATATAATTTATATCAGAACCTCTCCATCCAAAAATCGATTGCCTTGGATCGCCGACGACAAACAAGTTCGGCGACGCCAATAAATCCAACAACTCAATCTGCATTGCATTCACATCTTGATATTCGTCAACTAAAATGTGCTCAAACTTCGGCACAGCGTCGACATTCTGTTTCAAAAAATTAATCGCATCAATCATTTGGTCAATATAATCACGAAGTCCTTGTACCTCCATATGCTCCTTCAAATAACAAGTAATATCACAAATCCTCTTCGCGCTTTTCTTATGTTTCTCATCGACACCTTCGCTAAAATCATATTCTTTTATCCCAGTCATTTTAAAATAATCCATCACAGAAAAACAATCATTCATGAAAGAATTCGCCATCTTGTTTCCCGTCATAAATTTCTTCTGCCCAGAACTAAAATAACCATCCAAAACATCATTCATACTAAGTCCCAGCGACGCCAAAGCCAAATTCATCGCAAGAATTTTATCGCCATAACTTTGCATTCGAATCGACCTACCATAAATTTTCATTCCATATTTTTTCAATATACCCTCACAAAAAGAATTAAAAGTGTGAACCGCAACACCACTAACTCCGAAATTAGAAAGTCGTCTTTCCATCTCCTGTTTCGCCCTTCTTGTGAAAGTAATCGCCAAAATATCTTTCGGAGCAACCCCGCGATACTTCACCAAAAACTCAATTCTCTTCGTCAGCACCGTCGTCTTTCCAGAACCAGCCCCAGCAACACAAAGCACATTCGCCTTCTCGGAAATTATCGCCTTCTTTTGCTCATCATTAAATTTACACAAAAAACTATCTAACTCACGAAACTTAATCCTATCCTCGTCGCTAATTTTAGTTTTCCCAAAATTAAATTTTTTCCCCAGTTTTTTTTCTTCAGAAACAGGATTAAAAATCTCAGCCCGCCCCTTCGTCGTCAACGACAAAACTTTGATAAATTTATTATAATCGCTCGCAACAAATTCAATCATCCCATTAACAATTAACCGGTCAATTTCTCGAAAAATTTTTCCCCGCTCCCAATTCAATTCTCCAAAACTTTCCAGCTCATCCAGCCGATTTTTAATCACAGATTTGTTTTTCAAGTCTCCATTCAAAATATCAGCCAACAAATTTTTTCCGACGCTAAATGGCAACTCATCTAACGCTTTCAATATCCAGATATAATCCAAAGAATTTCCCATAAACAAACATAAATGACAACCTTTTAAATTTTTATACAATTACGTCGTTATTCTAACAACATTATTTTTTTCATTAAGTTCTCTCACAGCATTTTCTTTATCAACGTACAAATCAGCAACAACAGAATTACGAGACGGTAATTTAAAATTTTCAACAGAAAAAATCCTCCCAGACCCAACATCAATTTCCCCAACATCAAAAACTTTGACCACTCGTTCGTCGACGACAACACTCAAATTAACATCGAAAACATCAATTATTCCATCATTCAAAATAGTCAGATTAAAATCAAGATACCTTCCCTTTTTAATCGCAGTCAAATTACCTATCCGAACATCAGCCAACGCCTCAATAGAATATAAAGCATTAACCAATTCAATCATGCCAGCCGTTATTTTCTGTTCACACCTCGAATAAGGAAACATTATACTCATTGAATCATTAGAATGGTCAAACCCAAAAACGTGCCCCAACTCATGCAACTCAACAATGGGAAAATCACACCTCGGGTCATCATAAATAAAAATCCGCCCTTTCTTAATAATTTTAAAATGACTTGTATTAATAACTCTCACGGGCCCACCTTCGCCAGCCGCAAACAAATTATCACCAACCTCCACAAATTTATTTGAACATTCAATATCAATATCAGCGTCGGCATCAACCTCATAAAAATAAATATTTTTAGTTTTAGACTCAAACATACGAAACGCTTCAATCATCGCTTCCCTACGAACTTTCGAACAAGAACCGTCGATAAAATAAGAAATATTATTATGATTGAATCTCAAATTTTCCCAATACATTGGAGCATTATCATAATCAATCATAAAAAAAGACTCGCTTTTTATCTCCTCAATTTTCATTTCAACAGGACTACTCGGAATAATCTGATATACAAATTCAATCAAAAATAACACAACAAATAAACTCAATATCACCCCAATAAGTTTCCAAATCATCAAAACTAAATGTAAGCACACTATATAAAATTTCTTCAACCAAACCTTTTTATACTAAAACATCTTATAATAAAAATGAAAAAAATATCATCACTCTTTCTAATAACAATACTATTTCTAACTCTAATTTGTGCAGCCAACACAACGACGACAAATCAACAACAGACATCTACTCTTCAACAAACCCAAGTCCAAAATCAAATTACAACAAATAGTCAAGAAAAAATTCAGGAAATGCGAAGATTAAACGAAGAAAAAATAGAAAACCTCCGTGAAAGAATTCAAGAAAAAGAAGAAGTAATACTCGAAAAAAAGAACATCACCCTTAAACGAATTGACAACAAGATTCTGGAAATAAAAGAAAAAGAAAGTGTAATCAAAACAAGACTAAATCTAACCAGCGAAGGAAACGGAAGCCAAATAAGAATCATGTTAAGCAATGGACGAAACGCCGAAATAAAAATCATGCCCGAAGTCGCAGCCGAAAGAGCGCTTGAAAAACTAAGATTAAAAAATTGCAACGAATCAAGAAATTGTACAATCGAACTCAAACAAGTTGGCGAAGGAAACAAAACTCAAGCAATCTACGAAGCAAGAGTCCAAAAAGAATTCCGGCTGTTCGGATTCATTAAAAGAAACAGAGAAGTTCTTACGCAAATCGACGCTGAGACCGGTGAAGAAATCCAAACACGAAGACCTTGGTGGTCATTTCTAGCAAGCGAGAAATAAATCAAACCACATACTCAAACACCTTATCATACGGAATAAACCAACTCACAGTTTCTTTCACCGACGCACACTCCATAATTTTCCTAAATAACCTAATAGAATTCCCATGCGCAGAAATCGCAACACTAACCTTATTCTTCCTCATAAACTTTTTCAAATCCCTAATAAAACCCCCAACCCTTTTTTCAACATCCACAAAGCACTCTCCCATCGGCGGCCTATCTCGAACTCCATAACCCCGATGCCAACGATTATATTGCTCAACCCCAAACTTCTTAATAATCTCATCATGCCCCATCCCCTCCAACTCACCATAACTCCGCTCAATCATCCGGTCGTCTTCCAAAATAATCTTACACTCCGGATGAAACTTTAAAACATATTTCAAAGTATCCTTCGACCTCGACAAATGCGTGTGAATCGCAACCTCAAACCTCTTATTCTTCAACCCTCTCGTAATTTTTCGCGCATGCCCTTTCCCAATATCAGTCAACTTCGCATCCTTCAACCCAGTAAACCTCTCGTCCCGATTAAACGTCGTCTGCCCATGCCTAAATAAATAAATCTTAAATTCCTTCTTCATAACAAATTCCTCCTGACGTCTGACATCTCAAAACGCAAAGTATTTCGTCGCCCATGCCTAAATAAATAAATCCTAAACACCTTCATACAATAACAACAAAAGACTTATATAAAAGTTTAACCATATAACATAATGATAACCCAAGCAATCATAATAACAATATTCGTAGTCATCGGCCTACTAATTCTAAGAGCCGAACACCAAACACGAAAAGTCAAAATTCTAGTCATAATCACCATCGGCTTCCTGCTATACTTCTCAATCGTCAGCCTATTCACCTCAGAGCAAGTCGACATTTCTTCTCCAAAAGGAGTAGTCCAAGCAACATATCTATATTTCGGATGGATAGGCCGAAGCGCATCAAACCTCTGGGACATCGGCGTCGATACAACTCACCTAATCGGCAACGCGATAAAATTCAATAACACCAGAATTATAAACCAGCAGAAAAAATAATCCTTCTGTCGGGATAAACAATTCGCTTCGAGAAAACAAAGTTAATAATAATTTCCGAGATGTAAATTGCGAATAAAATCCGCTGAATTCAAAACCAAGCCTGTGCCGGGGCTCAAACCCGGGACCTCCACATTACCAATGTGACGCTCTATCAACTGAGCTACACAGGCATAAAATTAAATTTACTCAAAATTTATAAACTCTCCCTTCAAAACTAATCAATGGAAAACAAAAATTTTAATCTTGAAAAAACATACAACGAATTCAGACAGAAACACAACCTGCCAGAATTCAAAAAACTAATACAAGATTTTGACGGCATCGAAAAAATCCAGGATAAAGAACCAATATTTTTGATTAGAGAAATCCGAAGAGCTATCAACGAAAAAATCACAGCATACATCCAATTTCTCGAAACGCTAATTAATCCAAATGCCCCGCCAATATTCATTTTTTCAATTCTTAAAAATATATCCACCGACGACAAAAACACAATAAAGGAAATTTACAAGACATTATCAAAATCCCAAATCGAAATAATGAAACTCGACACCATCTACAACGAAACAGTAGAAATAAAATTTATCAACAATATCTTCAACGAATGGCAAGACATCAAACCAAAAATTTACAAACTCATCGAAAATTTCGAAGCAAATTTCGAAACAGACGACACATCAAAAAAAAGCAGCTATTTCAGTTAATTAAATCAACTCCAATCTCCATCCCAACAACCGGCATCTTAATCTTCCAATTCTTCAAAACTCTCGGCGCAATCTCACCAATATATCCAACAACTTTGCTCGATGAAGATGGCACCTTGATGCCCTCTATAGAGGGTATGCCGCGTGCGGCCCCACCGACGACAATTTTCCCACATCGCCCAATAATATAATTCGAATCATCAACTGCTTCAATCGAATATTCAACTCCCAACATCTTGAACAAATAATCCAAAACCTGTTTCATCTCGGTAAAATTCACGCTCTCATCAATAAGAGCAACAGCCAACTTTTCTTTCTCTAAAACTCCCGTTTCGCTTTCTCCTTTGCTAAACACTTTTCCAATCTCAAAAATTTTCTGCGGATAACTCGCGTCGCTGTTCTCCGAAATTATTTGCATCAAGCTCGTCAGTAAATCAATTCTCAAAACATCGCGCCCCGTCTTCGAATTTTCAACCTCTACAAAATCATTAAAATCATGATGCATCTTCCTGACATCCTTTTTTGTTGTTAAATGAAAACTCGAACACTCCAAGAAACCAAGCCCAGCCAAAATATTCCCAATCACTCTTTTCAATTTATCGCCAGAATTCTCCTCGGCAATCGTCGAAATTTTCGGAATTTCCGACTCAAATTTATCATAACCATAAGCAATCGCAACTTCCTCGGTCAAATCAATCCAATGTAAAACATCCATCCGATAAGCCGGCACTTCCGCCACCATAACTCCATTTTCCATTTTCCATTTTCCATTATCTCGCGAAGCGCCAATTCCCATTTTCGCAAGATAACCGATAATTTCTTTCTCGCTCAACTTTATCCCAAGCGTCTTTTCAATATTCCCAATCTTAAAACTCATTTTCTCCGACGACATATCAGGCGAAACAAAATTCCCATCTCGGGAATCTTTAACATCCATCGCGTAAACCTTTCCGCCCATTTCCGAAACTGACGCAATAATAATATTCAAACACTTTTTCAAATAAACCAAATTATGTCCCGAACATTCAATAAAAATATCCCGCGTCTTCTCATTAATCCGCCCAGTCTTTTCAGAATTAATAATCGGTGGCATCGACAAAATCTCATTATTAGCGTCGACAAAAATCGGAAATACTTCACAATTCTTCAGTAAATCTCCATACTCTCGTCCAGCCGGATGCCCTCTTAAAATTTGTCGCCCCGTCATTTCAGTTTTCGCTTCCAACGGCATGAATTTAATTTCCTCCGGCTTCCGCCCGACAAATCGAATCGGCAACGCAATCTTATCCAACGGATAAATTCCAATCGCCAACTTCCGCCTCTTCCGCCCAATCGAGTTATGCAACTTTTCCTGAATATCAACAATCTCTTTAATCTTCTCGTCGTCAAACTTCAATCCCTTCACAATCGCGCAAACAGTATACGGTCGAACCACCTTCACCGACTTGTCAATCGTCACAACAAAATCCTTCTCTGGCTTATTAATTTTAAAATCAGCAACTTTCCTTTTCCTAATAAACTGACTAATCGCTCTTATAAAATTTCCAGTCGACAACAAATCCGGCCGATTCGGGAAAACCTCAACAGACAATTCATCGTCGGTAATTTCCTCAATCGGCGTTCCAAACATCGAAATCTTTTCCTCTAACTCCTTCGTTAACTTCCCAACTTTCTTCTCAAATTCTTTTCTTCTAATTGTTAATATAGTCATTTTATTTTTGTGTAATCTTTTTTAATTCAGATTCTTTAAAATCCTTTTTAGTTATATAATAAACTTTTTTACAACAATCAATTAAATGATGTGACACCGAAAATTTATTATTTCTCTTTTTTTCATAATAAGTACATAAAATAACTTGAATATCCAAACTTTCCATGTCTTTAACAATCGGACAAAAATCAGTATCGGAAGTTACCAAAACAATTTTCTTTATTTTAGGAAATTTAATTGGAACAAAAACCATTCCAGAGACCATCAAAGCATCAACGCCTTTTTGGTGATATTCTTCATTACCTTTCATGTTCTGTAGTTTCTGGCATCTGCCTTGCCTAATCGTCACATTCTTATTTTTATTTAACAAATTAATAAATTTATCATAACTCTTCTTCATCTCCATCTCTTTTTTTGTTGGCTTATCTGACTGAAATGGTGGAGCAGTATAGTAAAATAAATGTTTACAAAATAAATTATTATTCTTAGATAATTTCTCCGCAAATTTAATTAAATCAAACTTCAAATACATTCCATCACCAAGGTGCTTAGAAAGTTTTGAAACAAAAACTCCATCAATAAAAACTAAAGTATCTTCCATAAACCCTCCTTAAATCATCAAAAAAATCATCCAGCGACCCCGTAGGATCACTGGGGAACATATTAGTAATAAACATACTAAAGACTTTATAAATTTTCCCATCCCTAACTTTCCTCTCAAATTCTTTTCTGTTAATAGTTAATATAGTCATTCTAACTCAAATCTCTTTTTTAATTTTTTAATTTTTTCAAGAAATGATGCTTCCAAATTAACTTCATAATCACTAGCCAAAATAAAAAGCTGATTAAGCACATCAGCCATTTCTTCAGCAAGATGTTCATGACTTGGTTCTTCTCTCCAACTATTAATATGATGATTAATCTCCCTCGCCAATTCTCCAATCTCCTCGACCAAATGAGGAAACACGGTTTGTCTATCATGTTTAGTATTATGTTTTTTATTACAATCCTCAATTATTCCAAAAGACATTTTCTGCATTTCTATTATCTCCATCACTTCTTCAAAACCTCAATCAACTCATCAAGTTTATTGCTTATCGTCTCTTCCAAACTTTCAAGCTGTTCTTTTATTCTCTCGAGCCCCATTTTATTTTCTTCTTCCATCTAACCCAAAACCTTTATCTTATTTAATTTAACCAATATTGCTCTTTTACACGACTCGCCCTTATTTACAGGAATTTTCCTAATAAAATCAATCCATTCTCCGTCGGTGAAATAATTAGCAACCCCTTTTAATTCATATCCAACGCAATTCTTTTCCCAATCCCTCACCCAAACAACTAACGAAACGTTAGGATTCAATTTCAGATTATCAACAGTTTCATTAATATAATTATTTGATATAACCAATTCATTTTCAGAAACAACCTTCACAAAACCAACCGCAATATTATGAAGATTGCCAAACTTATCTACACTAGCAAAACCCAGCGCATTATTTTCAATTAGATTCTTCATCCCTTCATTAATCTCAATTCCCATAACTCAACTAACCAACTATACTTTTTAAGTTTCACCATAATACAACCTCACTAATAGCTAACAGCTAAAAACTAACAGCTAATTCGCAAACCCCTTGGAAATCCCCTCTCCCCAAAACGACGGCAAAGAATTACTAACAAACCCACGAAACTTTCCAGAATAAATATACGCGACTCCACTCTCATTACTAAATTCCCCAAAACCTTTTTCTGCCTCGCCATAAATTTTCTGCACAATCTTCCTCTCAAAATCTTTCTGCAACAGCGACGACGATTTCAAAACCAAAAAATCCGCCTGCCTCAAAATATTAACTTCTAAGTTCGACGAATTCTGCGACACAAATAAAATACTAATATTCTTGTGTCTCGCAATCATAATCAACTCACTCAATAATTTATTCGCACTACTCATCGAACTCCGAGAATTAAATAAAATCCCGCCTTCGTCAATCAAAACCAGCGAATCATTTTTTATCTCGCCAACATCAGAAACAACATTAATCCACGATGGCAATTCCTTCTCCAAAAATCCAATCGCAAAACATTTTTTCCCATACTTCACATAAAAATTTTCCAAAAACTTTACCCCAAACGCCGTCTTCCCAGAACCCCTCGCTCCAAGAATTATCCCAATCTGGCTATCCGACCTCGCAACACCAGAAATCCATTTTCTATAATCACCATCGACAACCTTTAAAATTTCAAAGTCCTCAAACTTCGCATCCACCAACTTCCTCTTATTCGAAATTTTCACTTCCTCGTTTTTTTCAGAAATCTTTTTCCCAAGAATATACGCTCCTCTAAAAAAATAATAAGGCAATTTCAAAATCCATAAAAGAGACATTCCAAAATATTTCCAAAAATTACTTTTCTTTTTTTTACCCATGTTATTTATTGAGATATAAATCTCACGTGTTTGATTGCAATCGCCTTAATTTTTTCGAAGCCAAAACTTCATTTCCCGAAGCTGATTAATATCATTCCGATAAACTTCCCTCAAATCCTTAATCCCAAAAAACTCAGTAATAATCCTATCAAAACCCTGGCCCCACGCCAACACAGGAATATGTTTCCCAAACATCGGAATCGTAACCTCGGGCCTAAACATCCCCGCCCCGCCAAGTTCAACCCATCTTTTTTTCTCCGGATGAAAAATATCAATCTCCAACGACGGCTCCGTATACGCGAAATACGCCGGCCTAATTCGAATTTTCTCATACCCCATCTTCCGATAAAACTCTTTCAAATACCCAAGCAACTGCCGAAAATTCGCATTCTCATCGACGACAATTCCCTCCGTCTGATTAAACTCAAACCCATGCGACCAATCGACCGTTTCATTCCTAAAACATTTTCCAAGCGCAAAATACTTCGCCGGAAATTCCTTATTTTTCCCAATCTCTAAAAGTTTCCGAGCCGACAACGAAGTCGTGTGCGTCCTCATCAAAACCCTTTTCGCATCCCCCTCATCCCATTTATATTGCCAACCTTTCGAACCATCAATTCCGCCCTCGTGCGCTTTCTGCACATTTGACAAGACACAATTCACAATCTTCTTTTGTCTTTCGGGAATTTTCGCAACCAACCCCTTCAAATAAAAAGTGTCCTGCATCTCCCGAACCGGATGGTCCTGCGCCGTGAACAAACTGTCAAAAACCCAAAACCCACTTTCAACTAAATTCCCACTCATCTCCTTGAACCCCATCTCTAACCAAATCGACTTCGCATAATCAATCGCCTGATTTACAAAATGCCTTTTCCCCCCATAAATTCTCGGCACCACCGACGTCAAATTATATCGCCTAAATTTCTTTCCCTTCCATGTATTTTGTTTCAAAATCTTCGGCGTCAAAGCTTCAATCATATCACCACCCAAATTCATCTTAAAAACCTTCTTCCCCAACTCACTCAACTTAACCCTCACACTCTTCCGCTCCTCAATCTCAACAATATCCTTCCGCCCTTTCAAATTCGCAAACGCCAATTTATCCAAATCAGCGACGACATCCAAATCCATCGGCAACTTCTCCATAAAAATCTCCTCAATCATTTTATTCGTAATTTCCTCAGGCTTCGCATTCAAACTCAACCGCCCATCCTTAATATCAACTAACGCCTTCTTTCTCAAAGTCCCAAGCGCAATCTTCGCCTCATTTTCATTCAACCCGCAAACATTCCTAATCTCACCAATCGGAATCACTTTCCTCTCAGCCAACTTATTCAGCAAAACCCTCTCGGGCAGTTCCTTCTTTAAATAATTAATTCCAAGAATTCCCAAAATCACAACACTTTTCTCTGAACTTTCAACCTCGACCAAATCCTTATTTTTCAAAAATCCAATAGTTCTCAAAACAGAAGTATTATCTAAACCACTTTTCTCGACAACAATATTAATATCCAAAAATTTCTTATCAAGTATCGGCAAAACCCCACGCTCCATCGGCGACAAACTTTCAACAATCAATTTCTCATCTACCATAAAACCATTCAACAAAATAACTATTTAAAATATTCCCCTGAAATCTGAAACCCGACACCCAACATCCATTCATAAAATCACCAATCCTACAAACCGCATTCTACCAACGAAGCCCATTCTCCAGAAAACTTTAGTTTTCGTTCTGCAGACCTTAGCTGTTCTAAAGCCGAAGGCGTCCTAATACAATAACTTATGTATTTCATCCAAGTGTTTCAAATGTTTCTTTTTCTCTTTCTTGAAATCAAATTTCTTCCCATGAATTATCTGAGCCAATTCCTGCCCCGCCAAAATCTTTGGCGTCACAACATAATCAGCCCCAGCCTCGTACAATTTCAAAGTCTCGCTAATTCTCTCGCCAGTCAAAATAATCTTAACACCAGAATTAATTCTCCTAATCTTTTTCACCAAATGCAAATTATCCTCGTAACTCGGAACCGTCGAAATAACAAGTTTCAATTTCCTAATATTAATCTTCCCCAACAACTCCGGACTCGTCACGTCCCCATAAATGCACGAAATCTTTTTCTTTATCAGTGCGCTAATAATTTCAGGATTATAATCGACAACCAGCAAATTATCTTTCTTCTCAAGTAATTCTTCCATCAACGCCCCTCCAACCCGATGCGAACCAACCAATAAAATTTCCTTGTTGTTTTCCTTAATATACTCAAGGTCTTCCCTCATCGGCAAAAATTTCAAAACAGCGACGGGATATTTAAAAATTTTATACAACCCATTCTTATAATTAATAAAATAAGGAGTAACAGACATCGTCACAATCGTCGCCAAAATCACCGTCGACAACAAACTCGCGTCAAAAACTCCCATCGTCACACCAACAAATCCAATAATCAAAGAGAACTCAGAAAGTTGAGCCAATGAAATCGCAGTCAAAAAACTAGTTCGCGAACGATAACCAGCAACTCTCAAAAGCACCAGCGTCACAATTGGCTTCACAACAAAAGCACCAACTAAAAGCAAAACAAGTAAAACCAATCTCAAACTAATCCCAATAAAAACAATTTGCATTCCCAAAGATACAAAAAAAAGAATAGCAAAAAAATCTCTCAACGGAGAAATCCTTGACTCCAGTTCCATCTTAAATGGCGAATTCGCCAAAGAAACCCCAGCAATAAAAGCTCCAATAACAATAGAAAGCTCAGAAATGTAAGCCAAAATAATAAACAAAAACAAAACGGCCAGCGACGACAAAAATAAAAGTTCAGTCGAACGTGCTGCAAATTTAAACAAATTATTCAAAATATATTTCTGAAAAATCACAGCGAACAACAAGATTCCAATAAGTTTTGCAAACGCAATTCCAATAGGAACCACAGCAAAATTCCCACTCGTAAAAATTACAATTGCCCCAATCGCAACCAAATCCTGCAGCAACAAAATTCCCAAAATCAATCGTCCATGCAAAGTTACCAACTCACCTCGCTCAGATAACAATTTAATATCAACCATCGTCGAGCTAAACGCCAAAATAATCCCGACATAAGCCGCCTGTAAAGAAGTCAAATTCAAAAAATCAGCAAGGAAAAAAACAATCCCAAAAACAATCCCAACTTGCAATAATCCAACCAACACAATTCTTTTCAATCCCGCTTCCTTAATTTTCTTAAACGAAATCTCAAGTCCCGCGCTAAACAACAAAAACGCAATTCCAATTTCAGAAAACGCATAAATTAAATCCATATTCTCAACAAACCCCAAAACCAACGGTCCAATTATCAAACCAGCGACGACATAAGCCGGAATCAACGGCTGTCTCAATATCTTCGCAACAAAAGCCAAAATCGCCGCGACAATCAAAATCAAAGCAATATCAAAAATTATCGCTTCGCTCGCAGGCAAATCTCCAATGCGACCCCCAATCCCATTCACTACCCCGACAACAAAACCCGTAACACTCATGAATTATAATATCAACTCTCTTTTATAAAAGTTCTCAAAACTTAACACTATCAGCAACCTGCTCCGACGACATTCCTAAACTTGCTCCAAAAGCTTTTCGTCCCAACTCGTCAACAACTTCACTTTTCTTCAATCCAAACGACGCAATCCGAATCCCGCATCTAACCTTCCGACAAACCTTCATGTTCTGAATTAACCGACTCAACCTCAACACCAATTCTTTACCATTCAATTTACTAATCTCGCCAAAATCAACAACAATCAAAACCTTCTTATCTCGAGCAATCTTCGCAACAACGTGGTTAATTCCCGAATCCCTTTGCTTCAATGTATCAATTTTCAAGCCACACTCCGGCGAAACCAAATAATCAACCTTCAGCGTCTCGATAACCCGACGATTAAACGCATCATCCCCACCAACAACCCCAATCTTTTTTCCAGAGCTCTTCAAACTATCAACAATCCGACGACATTCCTTTTCCGAAGATTCAACAAGATACCCATCACACAAATCATTCTTTAAAACTTCAACTTTGGATTCAATCTTTTTCAAATAAATTGAATTCTTAATTCTAAATAAATTAATATCATTCATCATAAATTATCCAACGGACTCTTTATATTTAGTAAAATCAGAATTCGCAACATGAGTATAAATTTGTGTCGTCCTTAGATTTTTATGTCCCAATAATTTTTGTATATATCGAATGTCAGTTCCAGCTTCCAATAAATGTGTTGCGAATGAATGCCTCAGCGTATGGGGTTTAATTTTTCTCCCAATAGTCCCCAATGAATTTTTAGCAACAATTTCCTCGATAGTCCTTTTGGAATACTTATTTCCGCGATTAGATTCAAAAAAATATTTTTTAGGATTATTCCTCAAAAGATGTTTTAAAATTTCCTCTCTCAGCGTCGCTGACAAAAGAGTTATCCTGTCTTTCTTCCCCTTCCCTTGCCTCACAACGACGACATTCCGCTCAACATCAATATCTTTCGGTTGTAAATTAATAACTTCAGAAACCCTAAACCCGCCAGAGTAAAGAAATTGAATCACAAGTTTATGAATCGGATTCTTTGTAAATTCAATTATTCTTTTAACCTCTTCCTTATTTAAAATATTAGGAAGTCGAGACTCTTTCCTATAAAATGGAAGATTAAATTCCCCTCGCTTCCCCAAAATCACAAATAAAATTTTTAACGCCGCTTGTCGTTGCTTTACGGAACTTGTGCTCATTTTAGAATTTATAGATTTCAAAATATAACGCTTAACCTCTTCATTAGATATTTTATCAGCAAAATTAAAAAAATCATTTAATATACAAAAATAAGATTTAGCAGTTTCACGAGAATAATTTCTTAATTTTAGCTCATCTATATATTTATTTTTAATCTCAATTTTGTCTATCATCCCAAAACAATTTACAAATAAATCTTTATATATTTTCCCAATAATTGCGGATAAAAGATGTTATGTGCAATCCGCCTCCGCCCGCCTAGATTCTTCAATTCAATTTGAACTCATCGATAAATTTATATACAATCTTATTTATATCAATATTATTATGAAAAATAAATCCGCAATATTCCTTTTAGCAATTTTACTATTTTCTCTTGTTCCAAGTTTAGTCTCTGCTGACATCGGACCAAAACCTTCAGCAGATATTCATGTGACATTGAATGGGCAAAGCATTCAGGATGCAACATTCAATGCCAAAATGTTGACTTGTCAAAAAGAAGAAAATAAATTTCCTGCCAGAGAAATAATTCCGCAGTTAAATATTAGTGAATACGATTCTGTAAATAATTGTTATTGGAAACCTGCGGAATCTGCATGGGGCGGAGATTGCCAAAACGGAAATTGCCATTTCAATTATTTTCTTCCTTCAGAATTTAGACTTGCAGTATATTTGCCAAGTCAGGATAAAGTATATCTATCTGCCGAAGTCACAAGAGAAAATTTCAGAAGCACATTTGAAGCAAACCTGCTTTCTGATGGAAATATAAACCTTCAAGAAACAACTCCTTTTGCTCAAAGCAACTCGGCAAAAAATATTCGTAATTTTTTCATTGCTTTGATACTTACATTAATCATAGAATTACTCGTTGCTTTAATTTATGTTTCAAGCACAAAAATTTCTAAGAAAGTTTTAATTTCTGTATTGGTTGCCAATGTTATCTCACTTCCTATTGTTTGGTTCGTATTTCCATTGGCAATTTTATTAGGAGAAATTTTTGCTTTTGCTTTTGAAGGTTATTTTATCCACTTGCTAAATAGAGATATTATTTCATTAAAGAAATCCTTTATATTAAGCATCTTGATGAATTTAGCAAGTTTGATTATAGGCGGATTTATTTTTCTGTTTTTATCGATGATGTTCTATTTATAGACGGCGGGCTACGGCGGACTGTCCCTTTGGTCGGTCGACTTGCAGTCTCCCCACATAACAGCGATTAAGAGGAAAATTCCTGCTGAATTTTCCCAAATTCGCTTCGCGAACTTCTCTTAATCGCGATGTTCAACTCAATAAGTGCAGATTTGTAAATCCCCCGACCACCCACCCCTAGATAGAGAGGGTTTGCCTTAGTGCTTCGCACAATTTAGAAAAGTTATTAAATAGCCTTGGCTAATTCTTAATATGATAAAAAAAAGAGCATTTGTATTAATCATGATAATACTTGTTATAGCCTTTGTGGTAATTGGAATATTGGGTTTTCAAAAAAAACAACTAACAATTGTACCAAAAAATAATTGTGACTCTGCTAACTATATCGAACAAGTACACTTTGAGGAGGACGAAGTTACGTTAATAGGAAATTTTAATCTTTTAGGACCAGAAGTATTCAATAAGAATGGTTCGATAGCTTACAATGCTTACAATAAGGATGCAATACTGCACCTCAATCAAGAATTAATCATTCGTCCTACTGAAGAATGTATTATTGGCTTTGAATTATTCAATTTAACTCGAGAAAAGGCAATAATAAAATATTCTGAAAGATGTGCTCCGCCTGGACCTACTGAAAAGAAAGAATGTCTCTTTGAAATTTCAAGAAGTTAAAAAATTTTTTCCGAATCTGCTTTCTTATCAAAGAAGCAAAAAATCGGCAAACTCTCTTTATTTATTGGGATTTACTTGCGTCCCGCCATCCACAAATCTGCACTTACTCCTCGGAATTTTTTGCTTTGCAAAAACCACTTGCAGTTATTCCTCGTCCTCGCCTTTGGCTCGGATTTCTTAACAGCGATTAAAACTCCGCTCACTTGCAGTTCGCTACGCCCTTCGGTTTTATGGGTTGCCTCAAAACCTACGGGGAAATAAATCCTTCGGATTTACTTCTCTTAATCGCGATGTTAGTTTCAATTTTTTTGGGCAAAATAAAATAAGGGGCAAGAATTTATAAACCAAAAGGTTTATATACTACTTAATAGTTACAAATATAAAATGGAACTTTCAGAATTAGTATTAAAGGAAAACATTTTGTATGAATCATTAAGATTTCCAAATTTAGATGGAATAATAAGAACAGAGCAAAAGCCTGTTCAAGCATTAGCTGTTGGTCTTCCTCAAGTTCTTAAAATACCAACTGACAAATCACATAAGGTTGGAAATTTAGTAGCTGAATTGGAAAGACCTGAATCTGCAAATGCTTATGCTATTGGAAATCCCGGAGAAAATTATCAAAATGGTTTTCCAGTTGCAGTTCAATTTTATCATAAATTGTAATTCTTGCCCTTTATTCTTTTAATTTTAAGGCACTTCGTGCTAGATGTAATTTTGCCCAAAAAAACTCTAAAATTTTCCTACGGAACGTTGCACTAAATTTTAGATCTTCCCGTTGGTCAGACGAAACTAACAGGAATTTAACGGTTCCGAAACCTTGCAGGTTTCTCCACCCAAATCGCCTTCGGCGACTTCGCTTATCCTTTCCATTAAACTCAATACCCCACCACCAAGTCATCTACAAGAAAAATTTCGAAAAATTTTTCGCCCTACCAACACAGCCATTCTACCGAAAACAAAATTTCCGTTTTACAAACAAAGTGTCCTACTCCCCAATCCTCGTCCCAATAAATTTCTTCCCGCGCAAAATATTATCAATCGCCCCAAGCGAACCGACGATATAAGTCACAATCTTTTTCCCCCAAATTACCCTCGCTGCTGCCCCATCCAAAACAAAATGTTGCCCCGCCTCAAACTTCACTTTAGAAGCAATCTCATAAAACTTCCCCCAAGATATAGAAGAAATAAATTGAGCTCTCCGATTCGTCTTCGGATTAGAACTATAAAGTCCTCGAACATTTGTCAAATTAATAAAAGGACAATCCAAATATCCAGCCAACTTCGCCGCGGTCCCGTCGCTGGTATTCTTACTTTGATATCTCAACGCCCCGCAAAACACAATCCGATTCCCTCTCAATAAATTCTTAACTCTCTTCATATTCAACGGCATATCTTCATTTGCTTCCTTTCCAAAAATTCTCGCCAAAAATCCAGCATGCAATCTCGTCACAGCAATCCCTTCCATCGACTGCAACCTCATTCCCTTGCCCAACTTTTTCAGCGCTCCTATATATTTTCGCGCCGTCGCTCCACCCCCAGTCACGACGACAAATCTCTTGTCTTTATGCGAATCCAATAACCGCTTAAATTTCAATAAAAAATCACTATCAACATCGCTCGGCACAATCCTGCTTCCGCCCAAACTAATTACCCATATCTTTTTATTTTCCATTTTCCCCAAGCGCGGAGAACCGCGCAACATTTTCTAATAATTAATAATCAACGATTAACAGCTATTTATACATTCCGAAAAATTATCTAACCGTGAATAATTCATCATCATCGACGTCAAAAATTCCCAACCTAACTCCACAATCCATCCACCCATGCGCATAAGCCAACGCCGCAAAAGCATTTACCCAATCACCCTTCTCTTTAAAATACCTCGCGTCAGAAACATAATTCTCAACCATCCTAATTATTTCCTTCGCTTCGCTTCTTTTCCCTTCAATAATATTCTTCTTAACCTCAGTCACCCCCCGCTCCGTCAAATCAAAATATCTATCAAGTTTTTCCCGCGAAATCTCATTCTCCATTAAACAAACACTAAACCAACTTTTTTAAAACTACCTTTCAAGCAACGCATAAGCATTCTGTTTTTTAATCACAAACCGCGAACCAATAATATCTGAAACAACAGCGTTAATAGAAAAATTGTCAACAGCCGCTCGAAACACGCCTTCCAAAAGCGGGATATGGACATTATCAGAAATTTTTTCCAAAATATTTTTAATCTCGTCGGCACTTAATACAATTTTCGTCATCTGTTTCTGTCCGGCTCTAATAACTATTAACGGCTTCCCAGCGCCATAACACTCAATCGTCGAAACCGAAACATCATCAAGCAACAAGGTAATCTTTCCATAACCCTGATTCAACCCAACATCTCTCGCAACCTTAGGCAAAGCAACAACAAAATTTTCTTTTCTATTATGAATTACCCCTTCAGGTGGTACATGCATCACATTCCTAATCGGAACACGCGGCGACGCAACAACAAAATTTCTCCTCATAATTTTTTTTGCTCTCTCGTTAAATGGTGCATGCACTATTCTCTTGGAAACCTTCGGCACCAAATCCGTATGAATAACATATTTCTCGTCGACAACCAAACTTTTAGCCCCAACATTTCGTAAAATCGCCAAAACAAATTTCTGCACAAAAGGATGCACAGCCATCAAAGAAACTTTCTCGGAACTCATATACTCGGCAACGGCTTCGGTCTCGTAGGTAATCCTGAAACCTGACTCCTAAAACCCGACTCCCCAGAAAACTGTGTCTCCTGCCTCCCGCGCAACTTCCCCTCCATCAGAACCAACCCCTTCGCAATCGTTTTATTCTGCTCCAACAACGAATCAATCTTACTCAACAAATCTTTATCATCACTCCTCCCACCAGAAACAAAATTTTTCGCCGCCTCTTCAAAAATGCCCAACAGCTTCGTAATATTATCAGATAACGCCCCAAACTTAATCGACAAATTCGTCATCGCATGCTGCAATCCCACAAAATTCTCAACCAACAATTCCTCCCTTTCCGACGCTGTCATTTTTTTCTTAGAACTCTTTTCGCCCTTCGCATTCTCAGAATCATCACCACTCACCACCTTCTTTACCATCTCAAAATTAAGAACACATTATTTATAAAAGTATTGGGATGGGCTCATGAGGACTCGAACCCCAATCGGCCGGTCTGGAGCCGGCTATTCTGCCTTTGAACTATGAACCCGATTTAATAATTTAGAATTACAAACTTTTAAATCTAACCATTAAACCAGTCTCTTCATCTCCTCAATTTCCCTCGACGAAATCGCGCATCCCTTAAACTTCACACCGTAAAGCAGAGCATCCAATAAATCCTTATTATTACCAACAGGAACTAAGTCTTTCTTCCACGCAACATACAACAACTCCGCCGACCGAATAAACCTAATATTTTCCAACTCATTCAACAACTTCAAATCAGCGTCCAACGGCGTATGCAATTTTTTTTCCATCATTCTCTCTAAATCTTCCGGCGCCTCCGTCAACATCCTCGTCGTCCGCTCATCAATCACAATCACATTATCTTCTTTGCACAATTTCGCAAACGCCAGACATTCTGCCTCGCCATCATGAACAATATTAATTTTCTCTCCCGTCTCCGTCACCCGCAAAACCCCATTAGCAATTTTCAAAATCCGCCTCGTCTCCTTATTTAATTTACCTTGCGAAACAAAATCCGTAGCCATCCTAAAAATTCCACGTCTAATCAAATCCTCAACCTGCATCGCCTCCAACTTAAATTTTTTAATCTTCATCGGTCTCTCAACAACTTCCCGTTTCACCGCCGGCGTCAAAATAAATTCTCCATCAAAAACTTTCCGCAACTTCTCGACGACACCCAACATCCCATTCATCGTCAACGAAATTATCGGCCCCGCATCAAAAATTAAATATTTCATAATTTCTTCTCCAACAAAATAAGTTCCTTACTAGACTTGTAATTTAATTTTTTATAAAATCCAAATGCCTTCGCCTTCTGATTTGTAGTAAGTCGAACTAGTTTCACACCTTTTGATTTATAATATTTCTCAACGACAGATAAAAGATTTTTACCAAAACCACAACCCTGAAAACTTTCTTTAACCCAAAGTTCACTAACATACAAAATCTTATTATCATAAGAAGTAACTCCAGCCCAAATAAATCCGACAAGTTTACTATCCACCAATCCAACCCACATCTCTTTTTTCTTTATTACATCCCTAAAATCATTCGTCGCAATTTTTTTATTCCATTTAAGAGAATAAGGTTTTTTCTTATTTTCAATTATAAAAATATCGACAACCTCTTTTAAATCATCTCTCTTAGCTTTCCTTATTTTTAATCCGCGTTCATCTGTGTTTATCTGCGTGCCATTTTTCTCTATCATCCAAATATCCCCTCCGCAATCTTCAACCTTTCTTTAACCGGAACCAAAATCCCAACTTTCGCGTCGCTGATATGCGACTGCCCAACATAAGAAGCCAAATCCCAAAGACTAATTCCAAGTAACTCAGCCGTTTTCTCCGACGACAAACCGTGCTCATACAACTTGAACGCCTTATTAATCTCCGCTTTCTTAAAAACATCCTTGATATATTCCCCTAAATCCCCATCAATCTTATTCAAAAAATTCCTAATCCTCCCCAGATAAACCCGTGCCCCATCAATATTATTTTTTTCTAAACTTGAAATCGTCAACTCCAGATTTTTTACAACAGCGTCGTGAAAACCAACCCAGCCCTCCATCGAACGATAATTATTTCGCTCCAAAACTTTCCCCAAAGAATAAACCAAAACAGCAACGATAATATTATCGCCATCCTGAAAAATCGCCGCCGCGTGGATAGTTTGATTAGATAAAAACTTCAACTCCCCAATATTATCTTCCTCAAAAAACCTCTTCGCATCCCGTAAAATCCGTAAAACATTCTCAATCTCTCTCATTTATCAAACAAGAACCCAACTTATATAAATCTTCTCAACCTAAATTAACCATGAAAATCCTACTAGACACCAACTTCATCCTAACCTGCGCAAAACAAAAAATCGACATAGACATCTCCCTAAATAAAATAACAACAGAAAAAATAGAATACCTAATTCCCCAAGACGTCCTCAACGAACTCGGCAACCTCAAAGACAGAAAAGGAATAAAGACCGACGACAAAAACGCCGCCAAACTATCTTTTCAAATTCTCCAAAACCTAAACCCAAAAATAATACAGCTAAAAACTAAAAACCCAAACATCGACATCAAAATCGTAAACTACATAATCAACAAACCAGTCGTTCTCGCCACCCTCGACAAAAACCTAAAATCCCGCATAAAAAATAAAATCCTTACAATAAGAAACAAAAAAAATCTGGAACTCGTATAGCAAACTTTAAAAATCAAATTTCTCTCTCCAGAATATGTTCTACGAAGTTTTAGTAACAGACCACGTAAGAGTAGAGCCGAACAAATTCGGAATGAATACTGACGAAGCTGTTCGAGCTCAGCTCGAAGAATCTTACTCTGGTTTTCAAGACAAAGACATTGGCACAGTCGTTGCAGTCCTCGACGTCATTGAAGTCAAAGAGGGAATTATAATCCCAGGCGACGGCGCGGCATACTACGAATCAACTTTCAAAATTATCGTCTTCAAACCAGAACTCCAAGAAATCGTTTACGGCACAATCGAAGAAATCACAAACTTCGGCGCCTTTATATCTATGGGCCCAATCCGAGGTATGATTCATATCTCACAAACAATGGATGACTTTGTATCCTTTTCCGACACCGGCGTCCTAACCGGCAAAGACGGCAAAAAAATCCTAACCCAAGGAGATAAATGCATCGCACGAATCGTCGCCATTTCATACAAAGGCGAAGAACCAAAAATCGGATTGACAATGCGGCAACCCGGCCTTGGAAAACTCGAATGGATAAAAGCCGAAAAAGAAAAAGAACAAAAAAAATCAAAACAAGAAATCACAAAAGAAACTAAAACAACTAAAAAAGAAAAGAAAAAATAAAATGACACAAAAAGAAAAATCATGTTTAAATTGCAGAACCATTTATTTCGGCGACAAATGTCCAAAGTGTGGCGAAATCCCATTCTCAGAAACATTCAAGGGCAGAATCCACATTTTCGACGCGAAAAAATCTGAACTCGCAGAAAATATGAAAATAAACAGCGAAGGTGAATTCGCAATTAAATCAAAATAATGGAATTTAAAATAATCAGTCAGGAAAAAAATCCATTCTTACAGCGCGAAAAAATCATCTTAGAAATCAACAACAAAACGACACTTAGCGCCGATGAAGTAAAATTACTAGTCAAAAAAGACCCATCCCTAATCGTCGTCAAAAAAATAAACACAAACTTCGGTAGCCAAACATCTTTCGCAGAGATAATGGTTTACGACAACGAAAAAGCAAAAAAGAAAATTGAAACAATCCCAAAAAAAATCCGAAAAAAAATAAAAGCTGACGAGAAAACAGAAAAGGAAACCAAAAAAAAATCTGAAGCTGAAACAAAATCTAAACAAGAAGAGAAAACAGAATAATGGCAATCAAATCAAAAATCAAGGGGAAGAGAAAACACATCAACAAACCGACATCGGTAAAATACAGAAAATACACAATCGAAGGCAACAAAATAATAAAAAAAGCCCGAAGCTGTCCTCGATGCGGTCCCGGAATTTTTCTATCCGCCGGCAAAGGTCGAAATTACTGCGGACGATGCCACTTCACCGAATTCGACAAAAAAGAAATCGAGCCGAAGTTAGAAAACAAATAATTTTAATGCCCCAAACTAAATCGTTTATCTTAGGTCTTACATAATTTAATTATTTGAAAACTATAACCCTAGGAGATGCGATAAAGCGATTAAAAAGTTGCCTTACCGCTCTCTCCTGGGGAAAAAGAGGTGATACTATAACTAACAAGTAATAGTTTTTAAATCTTTCCATTGTAGTAATTTACAAGTGACACAAGCATATTTAATAATTAGTCCGACGATAAATCAAAATGAAAGACGATAATAAAATAAACCAAAACCAATTCTTCGACCTCATAACCGGCGAAGAACTAAGTTGGCAAGCAATAATCTACGACCTAATCAAGACGGAGCAACTCGACCCATGGGATATCGACCTCGGCGTTCTCGCCGACAAATACGTCCAAATAATCCAACAACTCGAAGACGCCGACTTCTTCATCTCATCAAAAGTCCTCCTCGCCTGCTCACTACTTCTCCGTCTCAAATCCGAAATCCTAATCAACTCCTACATCCAAGACCTCAACGACGCTCTCTACGGCAGAAAAGACAAAGAAAAATACGAACTCGAAAGAATCGAAATAGACGAAAATGAACTTCCAATTCTAATTCCAAAAACCCCAATGTCCCGCCACAAAAAAGTCACACTCCAAGAATTAATGACCGCACTCAACCAAGCAATCGACACCGAGAACCGCCGAATCAAAAGAGAAATAAAAGGAATCCAAGCAAAAAAATCCGCACTAAACGTCATGCCAAAAAATTCCTTCATACCACTAAAAATCAGAATCAAAACAATTTTTGGCATCATAAAAACTCACATCAGCGACGGCAACGACCATATGAAATTCTCAACATTGGCCCCAGATAAAGAAGAAAGACTCGCGTCCTTCGTCCCAATTCTCCATCTTTCAAACGACGGTAAAATTTTCCTCCGCCAACAAACCCACTTCGAAGAAATCCACATGACATTTCAACCCCATCCCGACGAACACAAACAACTAACAGAAGAACTCGGACTCAGCGAAGAAACCGATTAAAACAAAAGAGGCTGCGCATTCCTAAATCTATTTTGATAAATACCTGTATAATGGTTTTCTATAAATCTCTCTTCAACTAAATGAGGCAAATCAGAAATTTTTACCTTGCTCGCCAAATCCCACAAAAAACCAACAGAATCTCTTCCAGATTTAAATGGACCATCTTTTTGTTGTCCCCATTCATATTGGCAAACCAAAGAAGCCCCAATCGGAACTACAACACACAGTGCCGGGAAAACATAAAGCGCCCCAATTTCATATATATCCATTATAAAATATTCAAGTAAAATAAGTTTAAAAAAATATGTATACTCAACTAAGCATCCCAACCCAAGCCCCAGCTAAACCGAACCCCCCCAACTTCAGTTGAACTTCGCCAGAATTTCTTTCTTTGAAAAAAATTCCTCATCCCCAGAACTCATATCCTTAACCTTAAACTTCCCTCTCGCAACCTCATCTTTCCCGACGATAACAACCTTCCCAATCCCCTTTGAATTCGCATACTCCAACGCCTTCCCAACCGACTTATCCAAAATCAAATTCACACTAACACCACTCTCTCTCAACTTCCCAGCCAACTCAATCGCAGTCTTGTCCTCATCAACGGAAACAACCTGAACTTTCGTCACATCTCCCTCAATTTTCGCCAGCAAACAAATCGGCTCAAACCCAAATGCAATCCCAGTCGCCTGAACTTTATCGACGAGATAACTCCCACCACCAGCCAACGACACTCCCAAATCTTTCGACCAAATCTCAAAAACCGAACCATTATAATACGAAAGTCCCCTCGCCAAAAACGGCCGAAACTCAACCCGCACCCCAAAACTCTTACAATACCTCTTCAATTCCTTGACCTCTCTATAAAAATTATACTTCTCAAAACTCTTCTCGTCCCCGCCAAAAATCTTCAACAACTTTTCCGCTCCAAACTTTTTCAAATTATCCGCAACTTCTTTTTCCGACAACTTATCTAACTTATCCAACTCTCGAATTACCTGCTCCCTATTTTTCTCCTCGACATTCTCCGAAACCAAAATTTCATTAATCAACTTCCGATTATTAATATAAATCTTAACCGAAATTCCAAGCTTTTTAAAAACACCGTCGACAATCGCCAGGATTTCCGCTTCATCCTTCACTGAACTTCCAACCGTATCAACATCACATTGAACAAACTGCCTTAATCTCCCCTCACGAATTGGCTCATCCCTAAAACAACTCCCAATCTGAAATCTCTTATACGGCAACTTCTGATTTTTCGCAAGACGCTTCAACTGAAAAGTAAACTCATACCTCAACGCCAACTTTCTCTTTCCTCTGTCCTCCAACTTGAAAACATCCCGCACCGCATCATCATTCTTATTATCACCGACGACAAATTCCTCAAACTCAACAATCGGCGTCTCGGCTGGCTCAAACCCATAAAGCTCAAACTGCTCTCGAATAATCTTCAAAATCTTCGCCCGCTTAAGCGCGTCAATCCCGACAAAATCCCTAAATCCTTTAACGGTTTGTATCCTCACCATTTTCTTTCAAGGGCGGATGCCGAGAATCGAACTCGGGCTGCTCGGACCACAACCGAACGTTCTGCCACTAAACTACAACCGCCATATTTATTTAATTGGAAACAAGATATAAAAAGTTTAGCATCAAAGTCACAACTAATAAAAATTCCACTAATGCCGATAACTCCGTGCTTCTACCATACAACATCCAAAAATTCAATATTCTTAAACCTTCCCAAAAAATAAAGCCGGCGATTTCTCGCCAACGACTTCAAATAAAATTCATGTAAAAGATAAGCCGTCCTCGGAAGTCCTTCAGCCGGAGCTTAGGTTTATTCTTCTTCGGGTTCAGCTTCTGCCGATTCTTCAGCCTCTTTGGATTCCTCGTCGGATTCCTCAGGTTCTGGAGCTTCTTCAGCCAGAGCATCCTCAGATTCCTCTTCAGCTGGAGTCTCAGCAGTTTCTTCCTCGGATTCGTCCTCAGTCCCCATCTCGTCGACGGTTTCCGCAGTCTCTTCCTCAGGAGCTACTGTTTCTTCTTCCATAAAAAATTAAAGAAAAAATCTTTATAAATATTTAGGTGCACTAACCAATGAGGGCTAATCACACTTTATGTAAAAAATTCTAATCGGCACCAAAAGATAAACCCAATTTTTCATAAAATATACAAAATCAAATTATTTATAAATTATAATATCAAATAAAAGGATGGTTCTTCAATACAAACTTAAATCATCAACACGCTGGAAAAAATATCCTGGCAAAGACAAAATTAAAGAGCATTTAAATAAATGCGATTTCCGCCTTCTCAACGAAGACAAATCAAAAGTTCTCGTAGAAAAAACAAATTACGAAAAAGTTATGAAACGCTTCCGACAAATAGAATTTTTCAAACATCACTAATTATTAAACCCAAGTTTTTCAACTAATTCTGGTCGGACATAATGATGAAGAGTAATTACATACGAATCTTCCCAGTCCCCGCTCTTCTTCGAAAATTTTTTATGCCCGAGAGCATCAGCCAATTTCAAACAAAACTTCCGAATTTCATTTTTATCAACATTATGATTTTTCCTTAAAAATTTTTCAACTTCCTTCGTCGCAAAATGAGACCTGACAATATGCGGATAAAATTTCTTCCCGCAATATTTGGAAAACGCTTGCTCAAACTGCACATCTCTCAACGGATGTCCACTCAAATCAGCAAACACAAAATCACCTAATTTTTTCTCTCGCAAAATTCTCTTCAACTTCTCAATAACATTCAACGAAAACTTCTCAACGATTTTCTGAGGCACGCCGTCCTTACCAATATAATCAAACATAACATTATCACCAAAAATTTTAATATCCCCCTTCTTCAGCGTCGTCAAACCCTTGTGCCCATTTTTTAAATAATAAATCTCATTCCCAACTCGCATCTTTGTCTTCAATAAAATCAGCATCGGCAAAACCATAAAATCCCTATCTAACGCATTCATCAAATTTTTTCTAAGCTTCGGCAAACATTTATCAAATATTTCAACCTTTTTATATTTCTCATCAGAAGACATTTTTACCTTTTCTAAATCATAAAGATAAGCAAATTTACCATTCGGATTTTGAAAAATAACATCCCAATGTGAACAGGATTTCTCGTCGTGAATAGTTAATTTCGGCGCAAAAAGTGAATATGCCTTATCTAATTTTCTGCCATCAGGCAAAACCCGAATTCTCTCGCCGACAACCTTTCCCCCGCAAAATCCTCCCTTCAAAAACGAAACATTTTTTCCATCTCGAATCATCCCCAAATTTTTATGCTTTCTAAAAAGTTCAGCAACAAATCTTGCTTCAGAAAAATCAACACAAGACTTCCGGCATTTATCCCCACAAATTTCATATATCGAAAACCCAGGCACCCTCATTCGATAAACAACATCACCCATTTTAAAAATAAAATAAAATACTATATAAGCATTCTCATAACAACCTTTAAAAATTAAAATCAACATCCAAACACAGCTCGCGTAGTCTAGTGGCCAAGGATACTGCCCTTTCACGGCAGCGACCCGGGTTCAAATCCCGGCGCGAGCATACATCAGGATTTGAACGGTTCAAATTGAGCAAAACGCTTCTGCGACATTCCATTAATAATTTCCACCAAACTATCTCGAGCAGATGCATTTTGCGAACAGGCGCGAGCATACATCAGGATTTGAACAGTTCAAATTACTAACTTCTTTTGTCGCCCCCGTTACCTCCTAATAATAAACACAAACACATAAAAACCAAAAATAACCAATACTACCATGGCAGAAACGCCAGAAATCAATGATTTAATTTTCAAAGAATTAATCAAGCGTGGCTACTCCCTCGAAGGCAACACTAGAATCTGGAATATCGCTGACTCAAAACTTTGGTACTTAAAACCAGAGCAAGCACAAGCTTTTCTGGATTTAGAAGGTTCAAAGACCTACCAAAATGAAGTAATTCAAAAAGAAATTGATTTAATCAATAACAATATCAACGAACTCTTAGATAGAATAGGAACAGAAAATTTAAACATAATTGACATCGGTTGTGGCGACGGCAAAAAAGCCGTTCTCTTCATCAAACATCTCAATGGAAAGGTAAAATTAAGATATTGCCCAGTAGACATAAGTAGCTACATGGTCGAAAGAGCCATAAAAAAAATTAAAGCCATGGATGTCGGAGAAGTAGTAGAATTCCAATGGAATATATCAGATTTTGAAAACATCGAGAATATAACAATATTATTAAGACAAGGAGAATTCAAAAAAACCTTATCTCTTCTTTTGGGAAACACATTAGGCAATTTTGAAATTAACGAGTTACTTTACGAAATCAGAAGCTCAATGAAAGGCGGAGATTTATTATTAGTCGGAAATGGCCTCGATAATAGACATCCAGAAGATATTTTAAAATCATATAATACAAAAGAAGTAAACGAATTTTTAATTCATATCCCATTACAATTAGGATTATCAAGAGAAAATGTAAAACTCGGAGCAAGATTTGCACATTCAAGAGTAGAACTTTATTATACAATCCAAAACAAAAAAATAATAAAATTCCAAGGGAAGGAAGTTATATTCAACGAAGGCGACCAAATATTAGTTTCAGTCTCCTACAAATACAGCAAGGAAGATTTTATAAGTTTTCTAAACCTATATTTCGACGACGTCACGATAAAAATATCAGAAGATAATTCTTACGCTCTCGCTCTCTGTAAAAAATAAATTTAATTATGAGCCCGCTGGGATTTGGACCCAGGACCCCTGCCTTTCTTCGACGAAGAAAATCTATAGTTCAATTGAACTACAGTCATATAAGAGCAGTGCTCTACCAGGCTGAGCTACGGGCTCACAGTATTAATCAAATCTATAGATATAAAAAGTTTCTTATAGGGCAATAATACTCATATAAAGCTAATACTCAGTCGGCTGAGCCGAACAAAACGCTTTGAGCGAAAATTAATTAATAAATCGTTTTCGCGAAATGCATTTTGTGAGTAGGGCTCACATAACTCTTAATGAAAAACATATAAAAACCTTCTTATCGCCCTAATCACATGCTACTCGGATTAGTCGGCAAACCGTCGTGTGGTAAATCAACATTTTTCAAAGCAGCGACGCTGGCAGATGTCGCCATAGCATCATATCCTTTCACGACAATTAAGCCAAATCATGGAATGGGATATGTCCGAGTCAAATCTCTTTGCAAAGAACTAAACACAAAATGCAATCCGCGAACAGGATTTTGCACCGGTGAAAAACGATTCGTCCCCGTCGAATTAATGGACGTCGCAGGATTAGTCGAAGGAGCATCAGAAGGAAAAGGTTTAGGAAACAAATTTCTCGACGACCTCAGACAAGCAGATATGTTTATCCAAATTGTCGACGTATCCGGCACAACCGACCTCGAAGGGAAAGAGGGGGTGGGCGACCCAATCGCCGACGTCAAAATGTTAGAAAACGAATTAAACAAATGGTACGAAGCTATTTTCAAAAAAGTTTGGGACAAACTCTCGAGGACAATCCAGACAACAAAACAAAATTTCGCAAAAGAAGTCGCAAAACAATTTTCAGGACTCCGGGTAAAAGAAGAAGACATTAAATCAACTTTATTAAAATTAAAACTCAACCCAGAAAAACCAGCATCATGGTCGGGGCAAGATTTATCAAATTTCACAAAAACATTGCGGCACAAAACAAAACCAATGCTCATCGCCGCAAACAAAATAGACAAGCCAAGTGCAAAAGAAAACATAGAAAAACTAAAATCAGAATTTCCAGACATCCAAATAATTCCATGTTCTGCCGACGCTGAACTCTCGCTAAGACAAGCCGCAAACGCAGGATTAATAGAGTATATACAAGGCGAATCATCTTTCAAAATCAACGAAGACAAAATCAATGAAAGACAAAAATCAGCCTTGGAATCAATTCAAAAAAATGTCATCGATGTTTACAGTTCAACAGGCGTCCAGGAAATTTTAGACAAATCGGTTTTCGAACTTTTAGAATACATCGCAGTTTTCCCAGCCGGAGCAAAACTTGCCGACAGCAAAGGCAACATTTTACCAGACTGCTTCCTTCTTCCAAAAAATTCAACCGCGCTAGATTTCGCATACTATCTCCACACCGACATCGGAGATAAATTCGTGAAAGCAATCGATGTCCGGACGAAACAACCCGTCGGTAAAGACCACCCGCTCAAGCATCGAGATGGAATTGAAATAATGACAAATTAAAATGAAGCTCAAAATTAAAGTTCAGCCAAACTCAAAAAAGCAAGTGATACAAACTAATATCGACGGTAAAATTCAAAAAGTTTTCTTAAAAAACCCGGCCAAAAATAATAAGGCAAATAATGAATTAGAAAAATTCCTTTCAAAAAAATTAAACACCAAAGTAAAAATAATCAACGGACACACTTCAAAAAATAAAATAATAGAATACTAAATGGCAATAAAATACCACCAAGCGCCCGACGTCAAACAAATCGCAGAAGAAATTGTAAACAAACTCAATTGGAATCACGTCCTCCTAGAACACGTCGCCTTCATCCGAAGCACCGGCTCAAAAGCCCGACGAACCCTCGCAAGATGCCACGCCCTCGGCAAAGCAATGCAAATCGGAATGGGACGCAAAAAAGGATTCTACCTAATCGAAGTTATCTCAGAAAAATTCGACAAACTCCCCGTCGACGAACAACTAAAAGTCGTCATCCACGAACTAATGCACATCCCAAAATCTTTCGGCGGTGGCTTCATCCATCACGACAAAGTCCACGAAGATTCCGTCGAAAAAGCTTACAATTATTACATAAAAATTAGAAATAAAGAATGGCATTAACCAAAATTAACTACTTCATCGACGGCAAAAAGAAAATTATCAACGCTAAAATCTGCAACACGATTTTATCCAAAGCAACCGGTTTAATGTTCCGAAAAAATTCACCGCCACTTCTCTTTATATTCAACAAAAACAAAATTCTTTCAATCCATTCTTTTTTCTGCAAACCCTTCAAAGCAATCTGGCTCGACGACAAAATGCGCGCAACGAAAATCACCGACGTGAAAAACTGGAAATTAAATATTTCAGGCAAAGGAAGATACCTTCTCGAAATCCCGATTCCGACGATAAATTTAAAATAATAGAAAGATTTAAATAGAAAATCAAATTGAAAGATAAGGTTTGTTTAAAGAGGTAAAAAGGAGGTTAAAAAATGGGAAAAATTATTGTTAAAAATGTTGTCGACCGAAAACCCGGACACCTATACTATGTTGATGGGAAGGGGAATGTTTGTGAAGCCGTGATGGCACGGGGTGGCAAGAAAAAGAAAAAGAAAAAATAAATTTTCTTTACGTTGTTATTTTTTAATTTAATCATACTCAATGAACCTCTCAAGTAGGGAGCAAGAGAGGTTCATTAATTTTTTAATTTCTCAATCACAAAATACACCAACCATCCTCCTATTTTTTCTTCCTAAAATTCTCAATCGCCAACTTCAGCGCATCCGCCGCCAAATTTGAACAATGAATTTTTATCGGTGGTAACTCGCCCAACGCTCGCGCAACATCTTCATTCGAAATCTTTTTCGCCTCACTCAAACTTTTCCCCTTCGCCAAAACTGTCAACATCGACGACGACGCAATTGCCGCAGCGCAACCCATCGTCTGAAATTTAATATCAAAGATTTTATTATCCTTAACCTTTATCATAATTTTCATAACATCTCCACAAGTCGGATTCCCAACAGTCGCCTCAGCGTCGGGATTTTTCATTTCGCCCATGTTCCGCGGATTCCGAAAATGCTCCAAAACATTTTTACTATAATCAACATTCCCCATTCTTCCCTCCTGAACCCTGAATTCTGACATCTAAATTCTTGTTATTCAACTCTTTCAAAAGTTGAACAACATTAACCCCATGCGCCCTCGCCCCGTTTTCAATCGTCTCAAACTGCGCCATCGGACATCCCCCACAAAACAAACCCCGCTCCGCCAACTTCACACCAGCATTACTATCCAACTCCATCAACTCCGCAAACGTCATATTCTTTCTAATTTTTTTCTTTCCCATTTTCCAACTTAAACGGACTCATCTCCCGCAACTTCTCAACACTCTCCTTAATTTTATCGACAACAAACTTTTCTTTCCCAATAACATCCGAACCAAGCGTCAACCGAATACTTCCGTGAATATACATATCATCGACGCCAATCGCCAGCAAAACATAACTCTCTTCCAACTTCGACGACGCGCAAGCCGAACCAGTCGAAACACAAATCCCGTCCTCGTCCAACATCAACATCAAACTCTCGCCTTCAATCCCATAAAACGAAACATTCAAATTATTATAAACACGATTTTCCGTCGAGCCATTTATCCGCGCCCCATCAATTTTCAAAACACCGTCGACAATCTTGTCCCTACTTTCTTTAATCTGATTTCTGATTTCTGATTTCTGATTTCTGCGAAGCGCTTCAGCCAACCCGACAATCCCCGGCACATTTTCCGTCCCGCTTCTCAAATTATTTTCCTGCCCGCCCCCGCTCATAATCCCGCAAATCTTCGTCCCATTTTTCACATACAAAAACCCAACCCCCTTCGGCGCGCCAATCTTATGCCCCGACACCGACGCCAAATCAACGTTCTTCAAATCTAAATCAACTTTACCAAATCCCTGAACGGCATCGCAATGAAAATAAACTTTCCTCCGACGACAAATCTCACCAATCTCCTCAACCGGTTGAATCGTCCCAATCTCATTATTAACCTGCATCACCGACACAACCAAAGTATCATCTCTAATCTTCGACTCAACCTCGCCAACATCAACAACCCCGTCTTTTCCAACCCCAACATAATCAACCTCATACCCATCCTCCTCAAGCGAACGACAAGTCTCTAAAACCGAAGGATGCTCAATCACCATTGTCACAATATGCTTCTTCTCAGGATTTGCCTTCGCCAAACCGCGCAAAGCCAAATTATTCGACTCAGTCCCACCTGACGTAAAAACAATCTCATCCGAGTCACACCCAACAAACTTAGCAATCTCCCCCCTCACTTTCTCAACCGCATCTCGCGCCACACGACCAAACGAATGCCCCGACGACGCATTCCCATAATTCTCAGTCATAAATTTCGAAACAACATCCGCAATCTCAGGACAAACTTTCGTCGTCGCTGCATTATCTAAATAAATCCCTTCTCTCCCAATCCCATTTCTTTTCTTCTCCATCTTAACTCTCCGCGCGAAGCGCAACACTACAAACTAATTACTACCGACTACAAACTAATACCTCGGCTCACATCCGCAAAAATTTAACACATCCTTGTTATACTTCTTGCAAACATCACACGAACATTTATTCTCCTTCATAAACCTCAAAATCCTCTGCATCTCAGAAATCGCCAACTTCGGATTATCAACCAAAACCTTCGCCGTCTTCACAATCTCCTTCTTCGTAACAGAATTCAACTTAACCTTATTCGCCCTCTTATTCGACAAATACTGCGAAACCGCCGCCTTACTCACACCAAGAATAACCCCCGCCTTCTCATAACTCAACCCATGCGCCCCCGTCAATAGCCTCGCTAACTCCTTCCGAATCGCCGGAATAATATACCAAACTTCAATCTCCTGCGGCAACAAATACATGTTAACTATAGTTAACAATTCTTTATAAATTTTTCCATTCAAATTTCATTTTTTGCCCACCCAAGATAAGAAAGAAAAGCCTGCGTCCTACGGACAGATAGCTGAAAACAAAGTTTTCAGAGAAAAACTTCTTTTTTCTGAGCTTGCGAAGAAAACATGAAACATTTTTGATGTTACTTTTACCCGACCGACGAGAAAACCAACGAAATTAAAATTTCGCATAACAAAGGGTAAAAGGCTTCGCCCAAATTTTTCATTTATTTGAGGGGTTCTTAGTCCTTCGGATATTTTATTCGGCTTCGCCGAAGATAACTTTTTATATGACTTTTCTTTATTCATTTCATGGCAGAACCTATTAAAGTTAGACTTATCACAAAAGAAGAACAAGAAGAAAAATACAAGATGATTGTTTATCTCTTTGTTGTTGGATTTTTAATATTCTTATTATATCTTTCATATAACTATATTCTAACATTGGGGTTTAATCATAATTCTGCTATTGCTTTGATGATATCAATTCCCCTTATTTTATTGATATTTATTTTTAAGGGAAAGAAGATATATTGGTCAATTAAATCATTGTCTCAGGATAATTATCATAAAAACAAATATAGAAATCAAAATAGAAAAGGATTTTTTTGGCTATCAATAATCGTGTTATTAATATTGATTGTTTTATTTTTGCAATATTCTCAAAAGATTCCTTCAGATTTCCAATCTCTAAAAGAATTTTCTTTAAAAGATAAAAAAAATTTACTTACTGCATTTAATCAAATAAGTTGCAATATGGACATACAAGATATAGAGAAAATTTTGGGAGAAGGAAAAGCATGGAATTGGGAAGCCGCCTTTGTAGGAGATATGGGTGGTCGCCCAACAGGATTTGTTTACACTAATGAAGATTTAAAATTACTTTATTATGGTGATTATAATGTAGGAAAATATACTTTAATTGATGTGAGATTAATAAATACAACGGACAATAATCTAATCAAGATAAATAAGTGTTTGTAGAAGATTAAAACAAACGGAACTCCCTCATTTTCTTTTTTAGAAAAAAAGAAACAAAAAGGGCAGGATTTTCTCTCTAATTTTTTGGTCGTCGGAAACAACCATCCTCCTCCCCCACCCTAAAATGAAATTTTAAACTCACGAGGAAACTTTTTGTTTCAGCTCGTGCCCTTCGGGTCTGGGAACAGCAGATTAAACAGAAAAATGTTTTCGCTTTGCTCACCCTCTTTTTTCGGGACACATTTTTCCCAAATTCAAAATCTTTGATTTTGAACTCTCGAGGTCACTTCGTTCCACTCGAGCCCTTCGGGTTGTTTAAACCCGATGTTCAAATTACATAGCTAAGAGAAATTCTACTTCAGCATCAATAAAATTGACGCGAACTACATACTACCAACTATTCACTACTAACTAACCTTTATCGCCCCAACAGGACAACCACTCTCAGCCGCTTTCTCGCAAGTTAATTTCTCGACGCTGGACTTAACCGCCGACGACTTCCCATCTTTCATCACAAAAGATTTCGGACACGTCGCAGCACAAGCCCCACAGCCAATACACTTACCCTGATCCACTGATATTATATGTACCATCTAAAACCTCCAAACTTTTATTTGTATCATTAACAGAATAACTTTCATTTACAACCTCATGATGAACCCCACTAATAACTCCACCCGTCATATTCGAAAGAGCCCAAAATCCCAAAGCCACAAAAACCAAAATTATAGCAATAACAAAAATCCTCCTCATAAAAACCAAAATATACCAATCTTTATAAACTTAATTAACTTAAATCAAAAATGGTAGCAACATTAATCTGGCTAATAATCGCAGTCGTCGCAGTCCTAATTATATTTTTCTTCACATATTACAATCGCTTCATCCGACTATCACAACAAATCGACAATTCACTCGCCCAAATTTCAGTCCAGCTAAAAAAACGTTCAGACCTCGTCCCAAACTTGTTAGCGTCGGTAAAAGGTTACATGAAACACGAGAAATCAATAATCACTGAAGTAACAAACGCAAGAAAAGCACTCGTGTCAGCGTCGGGAATTGAAGACAAAATGAAAGCCGGCAACAAATTACAATCCGCACTTAAATCAATTTTCGCAATCGCAGAAAACTACCCAGACCTTAAAGCAAACCAAAACTTCCTGCAACTTCAACAAGAACTCTCATCAATCGAAGACAAAGTAGCATACGCCCGACAATATTACAACGACGGCATCATGTCCTACAACGTCATGACAAACACAATCCCAGGCAAATGGTTCGCCTCACTCTACGGCTTCAAAAAACGCGAATATCTAAAAATCGTAGAAGCAGAAAAAGTCGTCCCAAAAGTCGAATTTTAGATTAAATATATTGTTATAATATATACCCAAAGTTACATTCGATATTTACGAGGAATCCATTCATCACATCTTAGTTTAAAATTATATTCTCTTGTTGTAACTGTTAAAATCATAGATGGTTTATTTTGGTCTGCCTTGGTTTCTTCAAATATAAGCGCTTTATTTTCTTCAAAAGAACTGATAATTTGCTCTATTAAGGCCATATCTTCAAAAGTATTAAGATATGCAAATGCATTAGCTCCACCGGTAGCACGCTGTTCACATCTCTCTCTTTTTTGTCTAACCCAATTATAATCAGCTCTTAACTTATCCATAGCATGATAATAACATAATTCTAACCCCCCCCCAGTAGGAAGACAAATAACAGCAGATTCTTCACACTTTATACCTCTTGTTTCGTGTTGTTTCTCCTGTAGACAAGAATAAGCACAAGGCTTACCACTACCCAATATAAAAAATCTACTTATTTCATCGGGCACAGTCGCTTCTAATCTATTCATACAAGATTAGGATTAAATTGTTTTATAAATTTTTGCATTTTTATCATTATATAAGAATAACATACAAAATTATAATAATTTGCCATAAAAATACATTAACCACTTGCCACCAACTATAAAAACCCAAATCTCCTTTCCTAACAATGCAACAATCACGCCTCTCCTTCCGCGACGAAATAGCACGAAACAAACGAATCTCATATCTCTTAATTGGAATTGTCCTAATCGTCCTTCTCGCGCTAACTTACACAATCGGACTCGCAATCGGCGGCGACTACTTCTTCGTTATTCTAATCTTCGGCACAATAATCTCAATATTATATGTCGTCGGCGGTTACTACAAATCAGCAGACCTCGCAATCGCATCCGTCAACGCTAAACCAGCAACAGGAGAACAATACCGACAATACCACAACATCATTGAAGGACTAACATTAGCATCGGGCCTCCCTAAACCAAAACTTTACGTCATGCATGACCAACAAATCAACGCGTTCGCCTCAGGCCGAGACCCAAAACATGCAGTCATATGTATCACCGACGGAGCATTATCAAAATTAACCAAACAAGAATTAGAAGGCGTCCTCGCACACGAACTATCCCACATCGCAAACTACGACATCCGATTCATGACACTAACCGCAGTCCTCGTCGGCATGATAGCAATAATCTCCCAAATTTTTCTACGAAGTTTATTTTGGTCCTCAATGTCCGGCAACCGAAACAGTAAAAACAACTCAAATGCAATCTTCATGGTAATCGGAATAATCCTCGCAATTCTCGCGCCAATAATAGTAGCCCTAGTCCAACTCGCAATTTCACGAAAACGCGAATACGCCGCCGACTCTTCAGCAGTCAAATTCATGCGAACACCGACAGGTTTAATCGGAGCCCTCAAAAAAATAAAATACAATTCAGAAATGAAAGTCTCCGGCGCCGTCGCTCCGCTCTTCCTCGCAAAACCAAACAAATCTAAAGAACTCTTCCAAACTCACCCACCTCTCGAAAAACGAATCGCAAGATTAGAGAGGATGTAATTATTTTCTTTTAATAAAGTCACTTAATATAAATGCAACTCCACCACTTCTCATCCTTTCCCATGATTCACCATCGTTTTTTGTTACATTAGCATAAATAGACACAACTGCCGCTTTTTTTCCAAGAGTACTAGAATATCTATATTCTACTTTAACACCAACATCTTTCATTCTAGCTCTATCAATATCATCAATAGACAGCTCATCTGAGAAAAGAATACTTCTTCCATCTGGCAGACATCCCCCGTCAAATCCTCTAACTACAAAATCTCGGTAAGCCATTTTTAATGAGTGATCAGTTGGAACAAAATCTTTAGGATGTTTAAAAAAATCAATCATCGTTTGTGCATGCTTTCCATAATATCTTGCGCCTTCAAGTGGAGATAAAGAATCCCGAAGAGCTAATTTTTGTTCTTCTTTCAGCCCTGTGCATCCACCTGCATCCACCAAGTCATTATAAGTTCGACATCCAAGATAAGAGCTTCCAACAGCCCCAGATTCTTTCCATTTTTTCCAAAACCTCGCATCATGAGTTTTACTTCGATTTATCATAAATGCCAATATAAATTAAAGTTTAAATACTTTTCGTATGTAATTACTATTGAATTAAAAAACATAACCCCCCACGCCTAATCTCTATTACCTAACCCCTAACCTCTCACAAATTCTGCAAAAATTCATACGCGCTCTTCGCCGCAACAGCCCCTTCGCCCGCCGCAGTAATCATCTGCTTCATCGCATTATTACCAACATCCCCCGCGACAAAAACACCCTCGACATTCGTCCTTCCATCCTTCCCGCAAACAATATAATCCTTCTCAAAATCCAAACCCAAACCCTCGACAACTTTCACAACCGGTGTAGCCCCAACCTCAATAAAAACCCCATCAACATCCAAAACTCTCTCACTAATCTCGCCCTCACCTTCAACATCCTTCTGCCCCCTCGAATCGGTAACAATCCTCAAACTTTCTACCCGATTTGAGCCCATAATCTCCGTCGGCACAGAATAATAAATAATCTCAATATTCTCAGTCGAACAAATCTTCGACAACGCAATCGGCTCGCATCTCATCTCGTGTTTCCGATAAACAACATAAACTTTCTCACAAATACTCGACAAATAAAGCGCCGCCTTCGCAGCCGCGTCCGCCCCGCCAATCACCGCAACTTTCTTCCCCTGAAAAAAATTCCCATCACAAGTCGCGCAATAACTCACACCCTTCCCCAAAAATTCCTTCTCACCCGGAATGTTCAACTGCCGATGCTCTGTCCCCAATGCCACAATCAAACTCCTCCCAAAAACATCCTTCCCATCAACATCAACAACAAACTGCGACCTGCGACCTGCGACCTGCGACCCATGAACTCGAAGAATCTCACCTTCTAAAAACTCCGCCCCAAACCTCTCTGCTTGACTCCGAATATTTTTCATCAACTCCATACCCGAACCAGCAAACCCCGGCCAATTCTCGACCTCACCCGCCAAATTCGCAGTCCCACCAATACTTTTACCGACGACAAGTGTCTTCAAATTATAACGTCCAGCATAAATCGCCGCAGTCATCCCAGCCGGTCCAGCACCCAAAATCACAACATCATAAATTTCTTCCATAACCAAATCCAGCGCAAAGACTTTTTATATCTTAGGGAACTCCGTTAACAAAACTTTAAATAACTCCTCCTCTAAATTAAACCATGAACACAAAAGAAAAAATTGAACTAATAAAACGAAACACCGTCGAGGTTATTGGTGAAGAAAAATTAGAATCGTCCCTAAAGAAAAAACAACCAATCGTCTACTGCGGCTATGAACCATCAGGCGACCTGCACATAGGACATTACGTCACAATTCTAAAACTAAAAGATTTCGAAGACGCCGGATTCAAAGTAAAAATTTTATTAGCCGACTGGCACGCATGGCTAAACAAAAAAGGCGACTGGAAATTTATAAAAGAACAAGTCAAAAAATGGGAAAAGGCCTTCAAAAAAATTGGACTAAAAAATCCCGAAATAATAATCGGAACCTCATTTCAAAGAAAACCAGAATACTTCGACGACCTTTTCATACTTTCATCAAACTCAACATTAAACCGAGGCATCCGCGCGATGCAAGGCGTAGCAAGAGACATCGAACACGCAAAAATCACACAAATTTTTTACCCCTTCATGCAAGTCGCAGACATGAAACACCTAAACGTCGACGCTGTCGTCGCAGGAATGGAACAAAGAAAAATCCACATGATAGCAATAGAATCCCTAAAAGAAATCAACTTCCCAGTCCCAACATTCGTCCACACATCTTTAATCCCATCACTCAAAGGAGCAGAAACCGGAAAAATGTCATCATCAGACAAAAACGGATTAATCTCCATCGCCGACTCTTCTACCGAAATCAAAAACAAAATATCAAAAGCATATTGTCCTGAAGGCGAATCAAACCCAGTTATCGACATCGCAAAAATTCTAATCTTTCCGGTTTACAATGAAATAAAAATATCACGCCCAGAAAAATTCGGCGGAGACAAAGTTTACAACTCATATACGGAACTTGAAAAAGATTTTCTATCAAAAAAACTACACCCGATGGATTTGAAAAAAACCATCGGCGACAAACTATCACAAATGTTTGAAAAAATAAGATAGAATGAAGCCCGTCTGGAAATTTACAAATCAAAAAGAACTCAACGAAAAACAATTTATCAACTACATCGAAAGAAAAGTTTTTCGCACAATCAGAAAATATTCGATGCTTCAAAAAAACAAAATTATAACTCTCAAAAAATCCAACGACATCAACACAGCCGTTCTAAAAAAAATCCTCGAAACAAAATTCCAAATCAAATCAACTCACAACTCACAACTCACAACTCACAACTCAAACAACTTATCCCAAATCACCGAAGACATTTTCAAAAACATCCTAAAAAGCAACTTCAACTACAAACTACAAACTACAAACTACCCACTGCGACTTGTCTCAGATAAGGAGCTCGAACTCTATGCAAAACTCAAAAACATAAAAGGCACAAAAAGAAAACAAAATAAAAAAATCCAATCGCTCTTTCAAAAATTCCTAAACAAAAACCAAGACCTTGAACTCAACATTCTCAAAGCATTCTCACAACTATCTTCTTCAGCCCATAAAAATTCTTGATAATAAAAGCGGGTTTCTCTTTTTTAATCGCACTCAGCGTAGACCACGAACATTTATTATGAATAGCAACGGCAACGCACCCCGCCTTCCTCGCAAACTTAACATCAGAAAATCTATCGCCAACATAAATCGCCTCGCTCGCCTTAATCCTAAATTTCCTAAACAATTTCTTCAGCAACTTATCCTTACTCGAAAACTTGTCAGCCCCATAAACTTTCTTAAACAAACCTTTCAATCCCAACTTCCTAATCGACGCCCGAATAAACTTCGTCTCACTATTCGAAATGACAACCAACGGATATTCCTCTTTCAATTCCCACAACGGTTTCACCGAAACGCAACGCCTAATCCCACCAGCCAACGCAGCCCGAATAAAATATTTATAAAATCTCCGTCGACATTTCCTAAAATACTTCCTATCCAATCCCAACTTCTCAAAAATAAATTTCATCTTATTCCCCAACAAACCTTGCAATTTCCTCTTGTTAAACTTATAACCAAAATCATTCAAAGCCCGAACCAACGACTCAACCGCAATCTCCCGTGCATCCGAAATCGTCCCATCAAAATCCAAAAATATCACCTTTATCATTTCTCACCTTCCTTTATCCTGGAGTAAATAAAAACTACAATTAACATCAGAGGTGCATAGATAAATAAGGCATATCGAGGGCCAATAACATCTACCAAATATCCCACAACAGGAAGAGTAATAACTGCAGCCAAAGAAACCAACATTGCATCAACACTTCCCATTGTGGCTCTCAACTTAGAAGGAGCAAATCTATGAAAATAAATTTTAGAAGCAGGGCCCATTAAATCCAAAAAGAAATCTATGACGAGTAAATAAATTAATGCTACAAGCCAAGTCTTAGGGAATAAAATAAGTACAGTAAAAAGCGCAGAAAGAAATAAACTAATCATAATAAAACGTCTTTCTTTATTTTTCTTCAATAGCTTACCAGAAAAAATAGGGGTTATCATTGTAATAAACGCAATCGCAGACCACAAATATCCAAAAGCATATTGAGGAAAATTCAATTCAAGAAGAAGTGGTGTCCATGTCATACTCATACCAAAACTTAATGCAACCCCAAAAACAAAAGTAGCAACAAGATAATAATAAAGAACATGATGTCGATAGCCGTACGAAAGAGTTTTTTTAGTCTGCTTAAACAATTCAAAAAACGATTCTTTAATTTTAACTTTCTTCTTAATATAATTTTCTTTAGCAAAAAGTAAAATAGAAATAGATATCATATAAGAAAAAAAGGCAAAAACAAAAACACTAGAAATACCAAATTTCTTTACTAATATAACACCAAGAAACCCAGAAATAATCAAGGCAAACGCATCAAAACTTTGAGATTTATGGAAATAATTATTTGAAATTTTCTTACTTTTAACCAAGTCAACAATCCATGCTTCCTTGCTTCCAGACGATAAAGTAGAGGCAAATCCAATTACAATAAAAGCAATCATAATAGAATAATAACTTTGAAGAAAAAACAAACTAAGCATAGCAACGCTTTCTATGGCATATCCCAATAAAACCGAAACCTTCCTCCCATATAAATCAGCAATAGCGCCCGTCGGTATTTCAAATAACAAAGCAGCCAAAGGAGAAATAGCTATTAAAATCCCTATCTGAGAGAAACTAAGTCCAAGATTATTTAAAAAAACTATAATAAATATCGGAGCAAAAAACAATAAAGGAGAAAAAATAGCATCCAAATAAAACGGCCACAACAACCCTAATTCATTCTTCCTAAAAAATTTCACTCTCATCCCCAACAAATCAATTCCAAACTATAAAAACTTAATCAAATCTAATTGCCCTGTCTCTTCAACAAATCCTTCAACTTCGCTATATCAGCCGCTCTGTTTTTAATCTCACTAACTTCATAAACCTGATTACCAGCAACTTCTTTCTTCCCTAAAATTTTTAAATCTCGAATCAACTTCTTTCTAATTCCATCCGAAATCAACAATTTCCCGTCGCCAGAATCCGCAATTCTCTTCGCCAAAGAAACCGTATTCCCGATACTCGTATATTTCAATTTTCCCCTGTCTTTCGACGCAACCAACTCCCCAGCATGAATCCCAATTCCAAACTTAATCTTGTCCCTAAATTTCTTATTATAACTATTCAGCCCATTCAATATTCCCATCCCGGCTTTAACCGCCAAGTCCTCATTCTTGTATGTCTTCGTTGCAACCGGAGAAAACACAACAAAAATATAATCGCCCCTCCAATCAATCAGCCCCTTCATTTTACGAGCCCCTTCAATCGTTGTCTGCAATGCACTTTTCGCAACATCGCTCAACTTATTATAATCCTTAACACTAATAGCAACAACTGCCGACATATCCTTTTCTCCTTTCAAAACTAAAGTTGCTTCCGCACTTCCAATATCACCCCTCGACAAATCAGCCATCCCATCATTTTTTAAATTAGGTCCATCACTAAATTCCTGGATACCCCTCGTTTTAATTCTCGACGGCACCCCGCCCTTCCTTCTTGCGACGCCAACTTTACCAAAAATTCTTTTAATAATTCCAACCTTCCCGCCGACAGTTTTCGTTTTACGATATCGTCTAAACAAAACAAAACCCACTCCACCGACGACAATAATCAAAAAAACCCACACAATAGAATAACCCTTAAAAATTCCAACATCTTTCAAATCACTAACTGAAATCGCCTTCCCCGTCAACAAAACCTGATGGTTCGAAGAATCAACTCCATCATCAACTGAAACATCATATTCCCCACTCGGCGCTTTCAAATTAAATTTCCTAACCTCACCCAAACCAATATTAAGATTCAAGACCTTGCTCTCATTCCCAATCCCTACACTAATACTTCTATTATAAACAACATTCCCAATATTCGTAACAGTAAGCACTGAGCCCTCAAAACTAAAATTAGCTTTCTGAACTCCCGCCATTTCAAATTCCCTTTCTTCTATAATCCCGCCAAAAGAACCAATAACTCTCCATGTCCCAACCGTCGCATTAGAATTAAAATTAAACTCACCAAAATCGCCAGTCTGAACAATCATCGCAAATTCCTTTGCATTCGGCGAAATAAATTTAACATCAACAGTCCCGCTCATCTCAACCCCAGACTGGTCATAAACTTCAACTCCGACGCTAAAACTCTCCTCGGGCACAGCAACATCATTCCCCAAACTCATAACAAGTGACGACGCAACCTGATTAATACTAAACCCAGCACTGGCTGAACCTTCATTCAAAATCCCACTCTTCCCCGTATCATAAGCCCTGACATCTAAATAATAATTTCCGGCCTCAATTGTGTCGGACGTCGTAAAAACTTCACTAACAACACCATCACTAATTGCCTTACTAAAAGAAGTAATATTAGAACCCTCAACAAACCCGTTCAATAAATCCCCATTCGTTTTCGTCGCCAAAATCCGAATCATTATCGCCTCACCCGGGTTATAAGCTGTCTTATCCAAAGAAACAGTTACCGCCACGTCGTCGCTAATTGTAAAAACATTTGTCGAGCAACCATCTTCTCCAAGTTTCGCGGTAATTTGACACTCCCCGATAATATCACTATAATTGGCAATCTCCAAATCATCCAACCTCAAAATTTTATAAAAATTCCACTCACTTTCTTCATCCGACGGAAAAGAAGTCGCAGGAAGTCGCGCCAAATTCGTCGTCAGATTTCCACAAACCAAACCAAAATTCAAGTTACCATTCTCGGCACCGACGATACCACTCGTCTTAACATCCAACCTATCACCAAGATTATATACATCCAACGGCTTCGACAAAGAAATCCCCGCACTAACAAAAGAACAAACCAAAACAAACATGAACACAACCAAACATCCCCATTTTTTCATACACATCAAAGACATTTTTACTATTTAAACATTATGAACCATCCCACAAATCTTTAAAAAATATCCCTCTATATCAAAATATGAAACGCAAGCAAAGAAATCAATTCATGGAATTCTTAGAACAAGATATGAATAATGGAAGAATTTTTTACAAATCATCTATTGAACTATGCTATCGTTTCGGGTTCAGACCCGACATCGCCGAAGATATTATTCAGGAAGTAATAGAGCATACTGCAAGAACCGATCCAAAATATAAACCAAAAGAAGGAACACAAGAAGCATTTTTGTATGAGTGTATAAAAAATAAATGTATGGACTATTTAAGAAGAAGAAGACAACCTAATTTTACATCATTGAACTTCCCAGAAGGAACAACGCTTACAGACATCATATCAGACGACCAGCCAACACCATTAGAAACCCTCGAAGAGGAAGAAAAAATACAAAAATTAAGAGGAGCGATAGCCGGACTTTCACCAACCACAAGAAAAACCGCTGAATTGAGAGCATCAGGCTTCTCATATCAACAAATAGCAGATACTCTTAACGTCCCAGAAGGAACAGTGAAAAGCACACTCTATCGTGCCAAAAAACATCTTGCTAAATTATTAAGGGATTAATATTCCATAAATATAAAAACAATCTTCCATAACATCACTGATGGAAAAAATGAAAGTAACACCTTGGGAAGTCGAGGGCAATATCAATTACGAAAAACTTATAAAAGAATTCGGCACAACTCCAATATCAAAACAAATTTACGAGGAACTAAAAGATTGCCACCCGCTCCTAAGAAGAGGGTTGTATTTCTCTCACCGCGATTTCGACAAGTGGCTTAAAGCTCACAACGACGGCAAAAAGGTTTCCGTAATCACCGGCAGGGGTCCGTCGGAAAAAATGCATATCGGACATCTAATCCCATTTCTCGTCGCCAAATCACTTCAAGACAAATTCAATTGCGATGTCTACATCCCAATCTCCGACGATGAAAAATTTTTCATAAAAGAAAATCTAACAATTAAAGACGCAATAGAATTCTCGCAAGACAATATCCTCGACCTCATCGCACTCGGCTTCAACCCAAAAAAAACTTTCATCTTCGAGGATTTCATCCATACTGACATCTACAAATACGCAGCCCAAATCGCGAAACGAATAACCTACTCAGTCGCAAAAGCAACATTCGGATTAACTCCGGAAAAAAATATCGGCTGGTCTTTCTACCCCGCGATGCAAGCCGCCCACATACTCTTTCCACAATTTCATTCAAAAAAACATATCTCAGTCGTTCCCGTCGGAATCGACCAAGACCCATTCATTCGACTAACCCGCGACATCGCAACCCACAACGACATCAACCTCGAAAAACCCGCCGCGCTCCACGCAAAATTTATCCCATCCCTTCACGGCTCGGCAAAAATGTCGTCGTCAGGAATCGGAGTAATTCTCTTGTCGGACGACCCAAAAACAGTCAAGAAAAAAATAAATAAATACGCATTCTCGGGCGGACAAAAAACAACCGAAGAGCACCGGCAAAAAGGCGGAAACACCGACGTCGATGTCTCATTCCAATATCTAAAATATCTCTTCGAACCATCCGACGAAAAACTCGAAAACATAAAACAAAAATACGAATCCGGCGAAATGCTCACCGGCGAACTCAAGGCAATCCTAATCGAAAAAATAAACGCGTTCCTAAAAGAACATCAAAAGAAAAAAGAAGAGGCCAAAAAAAATTTAGATAAATTTATTCTAAAAAATTAAATGCCCCCACGAAACATTCTCCCACCAAATCATCTACCAAAATACAAAGCACATTCTACCGACGAAGTCGTTCTACCAGAAATTCAAAAATTTTCTGTTCTACCAGCAAAGCCGTTCTCTAAAACCTCAATCCCCTTCTCGCTAATCTTCATTCCAACCGCTTTCCTCTCATGCGATGTCCTTCTCATCTTCACGATTCTCAACGCCCTATCACTAATTCCCGCAACGCCAAACTCATAAAACACCGAAACCGAATCCGAAAGAAATCTCAAAATATCCGTCTTCGTCCACTCTCCATTATTTACTCCCAAAAAATTCTCCTCCAAACTCTCGTCCGCAAAAATCGTCGTAACCTTCAATCGCTTCATCAGCGACGACAGATCGAAAATCGTCTGCCGAATTTTCCCACTGTTATTCAAATTCAAAGCCAAAACTGAAATCGGATCAAAACAAATTCTCCTGATATTATTTTTCGAAATAACTTTCGTCAACTCACTTTTCAAATCTTCAATCGAGGTCTGCGGCGAAAATCTCATAAATTTAACTCTCCCCTCCTCGCTTAACCTCGTGAAATCCCAGCCATAAGCCATCCCATCATTCAGCGTCTCGACAATATCCGGTTCAAACGAACAATACAACCCATTCTCATTAAATACCGTCACGCCATTCCAAAGAAATTGCAAAAGAAAAGTCGACTTCCCCGAACCCGGCCCGCCAACAACCAAATTATCAGAATATCTCACAAACCCACCTTGGCAAATCTTGTCAAATCCAGCCACTCCCGTCGCGCACCTATCAATCATCTCCGACATTCTACCAACATTAAATCATAAATCTTTATAAATTCTCTTATTCTACCTACAACATGAAAACCCTCAACCTCCACTGCGACTACATAAAATTCAAAGCCCTCAAAAAAGCAATCAAATCCATCGACGAGCTCGCCCCAAACCAAAACCTCGAAGCCGAATCAAAAGAATGTTTAGTCGTCCTAATCGCCGTCGAGAAAACCGACAACAAATCAACAATCCCAAAAATCGTCGACGACATAAAAAAAATCACCAATGAAATCAAAACAAAAAACATCGTTCTCTACCCTTACGCTCACCTCTCATCAAACTTATCCTCCCCAGAAACCGCAATCCAAATTTTACAAACCACGAAAAGCGAATTGCAAAAAGCGAATTGCGATGTAGTTCTGGCGCCGTTTGGCTACTACAAAACATTCGAACTAAAAGTCAAGGGCCACCCATTATCCGAGCTTTCAAGAGAATTCACAAACAACAAAATCACCGACGATGAATTAACCGACGAACAAAGAGAAAGAATTCTAAAAGAAATATCAAAATCAACACTCGATACCTCAAAACTAAAAGAAAACGACCACAGAATCATCGGAAGAAAAATGAACTTATGGAGTTTTAACAGCGTCGCTCCCGGAATGGTTTTCTGGCATTCAAAAGGGCTCCATATAAAAAACAAGTTAATCGAACTCTGGAGAGAAATACATCGAACCGAAGGATACGAAGAAATCTCAACTCCGCAAATAATGGACAGAAAACTCTGGGAAATATCCGGACACTGGTCAAAATATGGCGAAAACAATTTTAGAACAATCTATGAAAAAAGAGATTTCCTCGTAAAACCAATGAACTGCCCAGGCGGAATGCTAATCTATAAAACCTCGCCAAAATCCTACAAAGATTTACCATTAAGAATCGGAGAGCTCGGCGTCGTTCACCGCGTCGAACTTTCAGGAGTTCTCGCCGGACTTTTTCGCGTCATACAATTCACTCAAGACGACGCCCACATCTTCTGCACAGAAAACCAGCTCGAACAAGAAGTCGCAAAAATCGTAAAAATTATTCAACAGATATTTTCGCTATTCAACCTGAAATTCGACCATGTCGAACTTTCAACCCGCCCGGAAAAAAGAATTGGCTCGGACAAAATTTGGGACGCAACAGAAAAGTCCCTCGAGAAAATTCTAAAAAAATTAAAATTAAAATATTCAATCAACAAAGGCGATGGCGCGTTCTACGGACCAAAAATAGATTTCCATCTAAAAGATTCGCTAAACAGAACTTGGCAATGCTCGACAATCCAACTCGACATGGCCCTCCCGGAAAGATTTAATCTAACATACAGCGACGAAAAAAGAAACGACAAAACTCCAATAATGCTTCATCGCGTCGTATTCGGTTCTCTCGAAAGATTCATCGGAATAATCACCGAACACCTCGACGGCAACTTTCCCCTCTGGCTCTCCCCAAACCAAATCAAGATTATGACGCTAAACGACGATGTCAAAGATTACGCAAATAAGATATTTCAAAAACTTTTCAACGATGGTTTTCAGGTCGAGCTAAACGACAAGAACGAATCAATGGGCAAGAAAGCGCGCGAAGCCCAAATCCAAAAATTCAATTATCTCCTCACCGTCGGTGAAAAAGAAAAATCCGAAAACAAAGTTGCAGTCCGAAAACGAAACTCCAAAGAAATCACGACAACAACGCTTGATGAATTCATTACTCATCTCAAAAAGGAAATCTCTTCCAAAACCTTATAAACTTCTACTCTCTAAATAATTATGAAGTGGGGAAAAGTCGTCCTAATTTTTCAGGCCATCATAACACTAATATTAGGAATAGTATTCCTGTCGCAAGTCATGACAATAGATGCCCATGAAACAGCTCAAGCCGAAAACACAACTAATCCACTACAAAACTCATTGTTGATAGAATTATCAGAAATCAGAATGCGTTATTCTGCCGCCGCCTACATCCTCCTCTTTGTTTCCCTAATTGAACTCCTCATAATCACAAGACTCCTCACATAAAATCCGCGAAAATAATTATAAAAATAAAAACCCAACCAAAATAACAAGCAACAAAATCAAAGCAACAACCAAAATAACAAAACCCAAATTATTATTTTCCTCATAAATAGAATTAGAAATAATACCATTCAAACTAACCGGCTCGACGACAAAACTATTAACATTTAATTTTTTACATTCTCCCAAATTCAAATCAACAGAGGCGGAAAACTTATTACTCCCATAAAAAACATCCCCTTCAATTTTATAACTGCCGGCTTCAGAGTCGTCAGGAATTCTAAACCCAAAACTTTTTTTAACACTATCATCTTTCCCAAATTCTTCCAGCTCAAATTTTTCACTCTCCTCAGAAATATTAAAATCAGAATTCTTCACAGCAAAAACAACATCATCCTGACCAGACATCCCAAGATTTTTAATTTTCCCCTCGACAAAAACATAATTCCCGCAAATTAAATCACTCCCCACAATTCTAAAATTATCAATCACAACATTATCATCCGACCTTTCCAAATTTATCTTGACAAAATCCTCATTACAATAAACCTCGCCCTTGTCAACAACCCTCACAAAAATAGCATAATCATTATCAACATCAATATCCTCCGGAACATCAAGCACAAAATTCAAAGTGTCCCCATCCATCCTCTTTATCTTAATATTATCATTCATGCTTTTCACAGAATCCTCGTCGGTAATATCATAAAGATAAACTTTAACATCGAAATTCAAATTCTCATCAAAATTATTATCAACATCAACCTCAACATCAATCCCTTCACCCGCCTCAAAATCATCATCATCCTCAGGATACCCAATGCTAACTTTCAAATCAGAAGATAAATTCAAACCCGCGGAAGAACATGTCTTAGCGTCAGAAAATTTCGGCGGTCTCTCGACGGGAACAATCGAACAACAATTCACATTCGAAACCCCCAGCATATCACCCATGCAAATTTCGTTCTCATCAAAAACAAAACCCCCAACCTCATCGCAGGTAAAATCAGAAATATCCCCTACAAAAACATTCCAGACACGACTATCAAAAAGTTCACCGTCGGAAACAACAACTTCAAGAGAATAAACACCCTTCTCCTGATTAAAAAGATAACTCTCGTCGGTCGAAACATTTTCAGAATCGAGAGTCCAATAAACTTCCAAATCATCATCGTCAACATCAGAAACATCAACGCTAAAAATCTTGTCAGTATTTTCCATCAACTTCAAAGAACCAGTAGGCGCATACTTAACAATTTTTGGCGCATCATTCACGGGCAAAATTTCAAACTCAATCAATTTTTCAGAATATCCATAATCATCAGAAATTCTAATTAAACAAAAACCCGCACCAGCATAATCTCGCTCCGATACATAAAACAAATTCTCGCCATCAATCTCACAGTTCACATTTTCCTCGTCGACAACACTAAACCAAAAATCATCTCCCTCAAAATCATCAGCGCTCAATTCACAGTCATATTCAACATCCTCATCAATTTTACTCTTACAATTAAAATCCCAAAACTTCGGAACCTCATTAACATCAACCACAGTCAAAACAACAACATTAGAATAAATAATATCAAAACCATCCGTCGCCGAAAAGACAACATTTTCAGAACCAAACCAATTCTCATCCGAATAAAAAGAAACCATTCCGGTGCTCTGATTTATCACGACAGTCACAAAATTATTTCCAACAACACCAAAAACAAGAACATCAAAATCAATGTCAGAAAAATAATAACTCAAATTTATTCCATCACAAAAAACCTCATCTTCTCTCCACGTCTTATTTTCAATCTCCCCACGATTATCAATAAATTTCGGCGCATCATTCACGGGCAAAACTCTCAGCGTCACATTCCCAGAATTAACAATAGAGTCCCCATCATAAACAGAAAACACAACCCAGTCCTCCCCATTCCAATCTTTGCTAACAGAAAATTTAGCAATACCGCCGTCAATACTTTCAATTCTAATATTCTTATCTTCCGATGTCGAATTAACAAAATAAATTAAATCATCCTCGTCGGCATTAAAAACATACAAGCCCAAATCAAAAGAATTATTACTATCCTCACACCATTCAATATCAGGAATTTCATCCCACATCGACAACTGGTTTTGAACCTCAACTTCAATCGGAACCTCAACTTCAAACTCACCATCACTAACACTAACAGAAAAAAAGTAAGTTCCCTCGTCGCCATTTTCAGTTTGCCAACTAAACGCCCCACCATCCTCACTAAATCTAGCATCATTAATTTTATATTCAAGAACATCAAATTCAGGGTCGCTAACATTCAAATCAATCACAACAATATCAGTTTCACCAACAATAATTTTCTTAGGCGGACGAACAATCGGCGCATCATTCACACAATTTTTATAAACATTTTCAGAATTCAAATTATACAAACCATCCAAATCATCACAATCCCCGTCGACGGCAGAATATCCTTCCGACAAAAAATTACCAGAACAAACTCCAATTAAATTTCCGTTACCAAATCCATCCCCGTCGCCATCCACATAACCAAAAAGAATCTGCCACAAATTCGCGTTAGAATCATCACAATCTTCATTATAAAAAACCCCATCCCCGTCGCCATCCTTGCCGGTCAAAACCCAGTGCAAAGTATTCTTAAAAAGTTTCATGGAATCAACAGTCCAATAATCAGATTCGGTTGCTCCAAAAAAAGCAATTCTTCCCGACGATACACCGCCAAGATATAATTTACCACCAGCATTAATTGTCCCAACAACAGGATATTTATTAGAATTATCAGTCGAAACAACATTCTCAATTCCCGGCGCCCTTCCAATATAATAAGGAAGGTGATACAACACGACATTAGTTTTATTATAAAAATTAATCGAACTCAAAACAGGAAACCTATTTGTAATCATATTATCAACAAGAATTTTCCCAGAAAGATAACCTGTCGAAATCTGGCTTCCGGCATAATCAGCAATCCCCCAGTCCTCCAAATAATAACTATTGGCCACCAACGAATTTTTTTCTTTGATAGGCAAAAGTTCAGCATCCAACAACAGCTCATCCCAAACAAGAATCATCCCATACTTGTCAAAATCCGTCGACGAAATTCTCGAATCATCAATCAATTCATAACTGAAACCAAGTTGTTTAATTCCAGAGACAACATTCGAATCGACGCTATTAACATCCCTGACAACAAAAGCAATATCCGTCGCCAAAACGCCCGACAAAGAAAAAACAATTAAAACCAAGACGATAAAACATTTTCTCATCGCCCGCCCCTCTCCATTCCAGAATTTCCAACCTTTCTTACCTTTTCCTTTTTCAACATAACCAAAAAGATGATTATTAAAATTAACAAAATAGAAATTACCACCACAAGAAAAACCACCGCGAAATTCACACCATCAGACACGCCAACAACTCCACCACTAACTACAGAATTATTAACATCAACATTTTCTTCATTATCGTCGCTGTTTCCCCAATTCCACAAACTGCCCTTCTCAGCAATCACAATCACTGTCGACATCAGCCCAACTCCATTCTTCCCATCAATCGGTGTAAACTTCACATTTATCGTTCCTTCCGTTGTCCCAACTTTCTCAACACTCACTTTAAACTGCGCTTTCTTCTCATTCCCCGGCTCAATCCTGAAATAATTATCCAAAATATCAATGTACTCCGCCAAATCTCCCGACGCTGACAAGTTAACATCAACCGAAACATTATTTACATTTTTCACAAGAATATATTTGTCAATCACATCACCGGTCTCTGCCCTCAAAATCATTCTCGCGTTCCCAATACTGCCAGTTATCGCCGAAACAGAACCAATTAAAACAAACAACGCAAAACACACCAACATTTTTTTATTCACCATATTGATTAACTAAAAAGTTACGACAGTCCCGCTATTTAAAGATTATTATACTCAGAAATATATTACAAGCATCAACAAAAACTACAATTAAATTCAGGAAAATTTAAATTCCAGTCATATCTATCAAAACAATTAAAGTCCAAACCACAATCGAAATCCAAACTACAATTAAATTCACAATCAAACTCAAGACACTTCTCATCCTCACAACCGAACAAACATTTTTCAAACAACTTCTTCTCAATATGATTTTCTTGGGAACATTCTCCAGCGTCGCAAAAATTATCATAACAAGCTCTTTTTTTCATAACATTACCTAATCTACAATAAGATTCCCAATCATCACAATAATTTTCCCCGCAATCACTATCTTTGTAACATTCATATTCTACTCCGCAGTTCTCATCACATCCATCTCCCGAAACAACATTCCCATCATCACACTCTTCCCCAGAATCCAAATTCCCATCTCCACAAGAATGAGCGACATAACCACACTCAGGAGAATTCAAAACAATCTCGACATCACAACACCCACACAAACAATCATCGCACGAACCATAATCCTCGTAATCATAAAAAGTCGTTCCCTCACAATAATCTTCATTACAATCACAATCCCCGTCGACAACACATTCTGCACCACAATCAAAACTACACTCACTTACAACCTCAATGCTTCCACTAATACAAGAATTCAAACTCTCGCTACAAACAGAATTAAAACCCCCAAAAGAATCCCATGTCAAAATATTACTATCCCAATCACAACTTGCAATTTTAGCCAAATCAAAAGCATCACAAACGACAATGTCCCCGCTTACACACTCTCCACCAACGCAACTTTCCACACCATTACAAAACAACCCATCATCACAATCCCCGTCGACAACACACTCCTCAGTTAAACAGTTCTCATCACATCCATCTCCCGAAACAACATTCCCATCATCACACTCTTCCCCAGAATCCAAATTCTCATCTCCACAAGAAGGAGTATAACACTCCCCATCCACACAACCAAATTCACAATACGCAACAAATTCCTCGTCGACAGAATCGCTCACAAAACATTCTCCATCCACACAACCTCTATCGTAACGCGTCCTGCTTTTGTACGCACCGTCGCCCTTGCAATACAAATCTCCAAACGCCCCATAAGAATTTTCCCCGCAATCCTCTTTCAACTTCTCATCGCTAAAAACATTTTCAAAACAACTCGCATCAGAACACCCTCGGGAAAACGAATTTTGACTCACCCAGACATCACCACCAGAACAAAAATTCTCAGACCCACCACTCTCATTCTTCCCGCAATCAACAATATTTTTTTGAATCAAAGAAACATCGCAATAAGAATCCGACGTGTTAGCATTCACACAAACCGCACTCTTATATTTTTTAAATAAATCATCATCAAAGCAAAACTCTTCCCCAAAAAATCCAGTCGTCCCGCAATCATTATCATTAATGCAATTTATTGGCGTGTGTGAACAATAACTCTCCTGACTGCCGACATTCTCACAGACATCAACGCTATACAAATCCAAATCATCACAATCAGCGTCGGTATAACATTCAACAGGAACACACTCACCGCCGACGCAAACCCCATCACATTCCTCGACCAACTTCGACGAAACACTTGAAGAGCAACCGCTATCACTAGTCCCCGCATTTTCGCATGAAAAAATCTGGTAGTTTCGATAACTGTCATCACCGACGCAATATTTATCTCCGATATACCCGTCCGTCCCACAGGACAAGTCATTAAAACAATCATAACACTCACCGCCAACACAATCAAAATCGCAATACTCAATCAAGACGGGAAGGGAAGAACTCTCGCAATAAGAATTTAATTTACCGGCATTCTCGCAAACATAAGAATTAAAATATTCATAAGAATTATCATTTTGACAAAACTTATTTCCGGAAAACGCGTTAACTCCACAATCCGAATTTGAAAAACAAGCAATCTCTTTACACTCACCACCGACACAAACATCAGAACATTTTTCAATTAATTTCGGAACAACATTCTCCTTGCACATCCCGGCATCGCAAGAAAAATCATGCAAATCACGATACACTGAAATCCCCTGACAATAATCAGCAGAATAAAAATCATCATCACAATCAAAATTCCCCAGACACTGAAGTTCTTCGTGTCGGCAATAACTCTCCTGACTGCCGGCATTCTCACAAACATCACGAGTATATTCATCAGAATCATCACAATCAGCGTCGACATAACAGGCAATATTCACACACTCGCCATCCATGCAAACTTCCTCACCTAAACACTCATCAAAAATCTGTTCATCTTCATAAGAATTAAAAAAACAAGAACCAGCAGAACAGCCCTTATCATAACAAGTTCTCGAATGATAAACGTTTCCAAGCGCACAATATGGCCCCCCAAAATTTCCACAATAACTCTCCCCACAATCCTCTACTATCCTCGAATTTAAATCATCAACACATTCACTCTCAATCGTCCCGGCATTCTCGCATTCAAATTCCCGAACATCCTTGTAAACATCGCCGTCCAAACAATACAAATCACCGACATCACTGTTGGGACAATCAGAATCTGAATCACAAGCTGTGGCAACATAACCAACACAATCTTCAAACATATCCCTCGCTGCCGTCGTCCAGAAATCACTTTCAACTATTCCAAAAAAACAAATTTTCCCCCGGGCTGTTTTTCCATTCTCTAATTTAGTCCCAGCCGCAGCATAAGAAATCACGTCCCCAAAATCATAACCATTTTCTCCTCCTGTATAAGTTCTCGCAACACTCTCCATCCCATCTGCCTTATTCTCATCGTCAAGATAATAATAAGGAATAGAAATCCCACCAAGCTTATATTCCGACCGAGTATAAACCTGCAAAATCCGACCATCTTTTCTCACACTCAACGGTTCCGTCCCGGCCAATTTAGAAATCCCATCGTAATCAGTTAAACCAAATTCCCCCCCATGATAATAATTCGCAACAACAGTCGGTTTATCATAAATAGGAATTTGCCCCTCATTCCTAAATCTCTCATCGCCGACAAAAATCATTTTATAGCCAGAAAAATCGAAACCACGCAAATCATTCTCGTCAATCTCATCCACACTCAAGCCAATATCAGAAAAAACATCAAGAACATTATCGTCGATATTAGCAGAATTTTTATAAATATAAGCGACATCAGAAGAAGCTGAAACAACACCGACAAACAAAAAAACCAAGACAACAAAAAAACAAATTCTTCCCCTCACCACCATAAAATATAAAATAACATTTTATATATAAATTTACCTTACTACTTTCATTCGATGAATTTTAACAAACAATTTCAACCTGACGAGTTCTCAAATTATTCCAAGGCGTGGCGTCGTCTTCAATCCAAGACAAAATTTCTAAATCATAAAACCCAGACACAAAAGTTACGTTAATTGTCTTCGAACCTGTCGTAGTGCTCTTACCCGCCTCAAGTCCGGTCTTCATCGATGTCCAATTAAAATTACCAATCATACCGCTAATAACAACATCCTCGGCATAATCCCCAACATTCTCCGTCTTAAAATCAATCTTATATTTTTTATTACAGTTCAACCGAGCAATCTCATCCAGCAAATACTCACCCAACTCCTCATCTCTAATTCTCACACCACCGACGCTGTTTACATAATCCCCAACAATCTCAACATCGTGAACACCGTCGATTAAAACATGATTAACACAATCTTCAAACAAACCCTTCGCGTCCTCAGTCCAATACTTCGCATTTACAATTCCAAAAAAACATTTTCCGGGAAGATACGAAATCACATCTCCCGCAACTCGCTTATACCCAATCGGCGTCCTCACAACACTTTCCGCATCCAACTTCTGATATTTACTCGGAATATAATAATAAGGAATCCCCCGACTCCCCAGCTTAAACGACGCCCTGTCATAAACTTGAATAACAGGATTTTTTTCCACATTCAACGGCATATTCGAACTCAACCCCGAAATCCTCCCCTTCTCAATAAAACCCAACTGCTTCCCATAATAACCATTCGCGACGACAATAGGCATGTCCGGCAAATATTTCAAATTTCTAAATCTTTCATCGCCGACAAAAATCATCCGATACCCAGAAAAATTAAAACCTTTAATATTTTTATCATCAACCAAATCAACACTCAACCCCATATTTTCAAAAGCCGAAACAAAAACATCATCAATCATTCGCGGATTCCGATAAATATAAGCAACATTCCCCGACGCTGAAACAACCCCAAAAAACAAAACCGCACAAAATAAAATCCCAAACACCACACCACTTTTCATGAACACCAAAAATCAACTCTTTTTATAAAATCTTCTTACTACTTTAACTCGATGAAAACCAAAAAATTACAAACAAAAAGAATTAAAAATACCCATCACCTTATTCAAGCAATGGGTAAGTCCTAGAAAGTGTTGTGTACCTTAGGTGCATGCTTATTTTGCTTTCTAGGGTCCATTACATAAGAAATCTTTTTTCAATTATTATTTTTTCTTTAATTATGTTATAGAATGTATCCTGACCATATTCATATTTTCTAAAAATTGCCCAAGAAACAAAATCTACCATTTGTAACCCGCCATCCTTTTCCGAATTTTCATGCTCTATCCTAATTTTACATCCTTCATTTTTTTCTATAAATTTCGTACGAATATAATTAGTAAATGCCTGAGATAATATTTTCCCACCTCTTCTATCGACGATTAAATCAACAACATTTCCATCAAAACTACATTCATTAAGTATAAGTTGGGTTATATAATTATATAAAATATGTTTTTTCTCCTTCAAATAATCATAAACTTTTTTCTTATTAATTATAATTGTATATATTTCAATATCCAATTTATTTAGTTTCTTCAAAATCGCTTTTCGTATTACATCACTAGTATTATTCGCTTTCAACTCTGCATTTTTTTTATATTTCTTTTTCAACTTTCTCTCTCTAATTTTTTTAGGAATATTTCTAAGTTTTTTTAAATCTGTATGTTCACAACACAACAAACTTATAGAAAAAAATAAACTCGAACTAAGCTTAAACCCAAGACATCCACTCTCATCCAAAAATATCGTCTTCATATATTTCAATTACATTAATATTTATAAAGAATTATATTGCCCATTAAATCTTTCGACATAAATAACACCCTCTCAATAATCAACAACAATTCCAATATTTTCAAAAACAGAATTCTCCGCTTTATCGACGACAAAAACACCAATCAACTTATCCCCCCTCTTGAACGAAACTCTTTTCTCGCAAACGCCATTCTTCAATCGAGTACACAATCTTTTCTCTCTCATCACATTTCTTGAATCGACATATAAATAACTAATCTCATCCAAATTCTCCTCGCTGACATTCAAATCAAAATAAATATATCTCGCATACCTCCCAATCCCTTGTTGCCAAAACGAATCATTATTTTCAACAACCGGCGCCGAAGTATCAACATTAATTCTTGTCGCCCTCGACGAAACGACATGCCCAACAATATCCTCCATCTCAAACCAATACTCAATTTCATCCCCGTCGTGTTCGCTCAAATTCAAATCAAACCAACACTCCTTATAATTTCTGATCTCACTACAATTTTCAAAACTCAAATTCTCCGTAGAATTATAACTCACTGAAAGCCGAACGAGATTCTCCTCGGTATACTTAATATAGAATCCAGAACCATTGGTATACCCATTCCGTTTCGGCAGTGTCTTCGAAATCCTCGGCGCTTTGCTGTCAACCAAAACGCTGACATTCTCCTCGACAACTTGCCCATCTTCACCAATCGCCCTAAATCCCAAATTATTCAACCCGTCGCTAAAACTTTTCGTCTTCTTCCTCGAAAAACCATACTCCTCACAATTCCGGCACAGCGTCCTCCACCTCGGTCTATTATCAGCATAATTAATATACTCAATTTTCAAAACCTCTTCGCTCGTCGTCAAATTAAATCCAATCTTCTTCGAATCAGAATTCCCATCGACAGGCGAAAAAATATCCAACACAAACTCCTCAACCTCGCCAACCTCAAATTCCCAAAACTCATAACCAACTCGCCCAGCATTATCAACAGCATAAACAAAAACATTATGTCGCCCCTCACTCAAATTCTCCGTCGGCAAATAAGAAACTTTCGCGTCAAGCCCAACCCCAACAACATTCGCATTAACAACAACACCATCAACCTTTATTACAACACTGCTCAAATTAATCCCAGAATTCTCAGCATAAACCTCATCAATATAAGAATATATCGTCGGTCGATTCTCATAAGTCACATCATCCGGCGCCGGCCACAAATCATTAATCTCAGGATTAGTCAAATCAATTTTAAGAATCTTACTCTGTTTATTTTCCAACTCACAACTCAAATTAGCCCACCACTTCAAATTTAAAACTCCAGCCGTCACAGGATTAAGATTAGGAATATTTTCAAGCCCAAAAGGAATACTATAAAGATAAATGTCGTCGCCATCCCACTGATAATAAATCTTATCAGCCTCGCTATTCACCAAACTAAACCCTGGCTCACTAACATACCAATCATTTTTCCCATTCGGCACCGACGGGCTGACAACCAGCATCGTCCAATTTCTCTCCGGATAAAACAACCCAACACTATAATTATAACTCCCCGGCCACAAAGCAATATCCGACAAAACATTCAAAGTCGCCTCATTCTCAGAATCCAGTCCCAATCTAAAAAAATTCTCGTCGCTACAATAAAAAATTCCATCAGGAATATCCAAAATATCAAACGGACAATACGGACAATTCACCGAAAAATTATTCTCAAAACAATCGAACTCATAATCTGAATAAATAAAATTATCAAACGACCTCAAACTCCCATTCAACTCAAAGTCCCCTTTCCAAACCGGATAATCAGAATTACTAGACGAAATATTCACAACAAAAACCAACGGCATCCCCTCAACCTGCTTCGAATACACCGACGACAAATCCGGATAATCAAAACTAAAAATCGTGCTAACCATTTGCCCCGCGACAAAATTCGGCAACGGCTGATTAACAACCAAGTTTGTAATATTACCTTGTGCCGACGCAACCCCAATAAAGAAAATAACTAAAACCAAATTTCTAAATCTCATACTGGCGACACCTCCACATGAGGATAACCATGTTCCGTAGTATAAGGATAAACCTTCACCTTACCCACCCCAGAAATCTTAATTCCTATTTTATCTCCAATATCAAAAGACACAGAATCCGAACTACAAACAACAGATTTCTCATTAAAATTACTAGGATTAGTAATACTAATAACTTCAGGACCACAAATATTAGAATCACCACCAACGGAATTTATCTTCACAACTTCCACATTAATAGAGTTAGAACCCCCATTCTCTTGTACTCTAACATATACATTAAAATAAGCAGCATAAAGAGTATCAATGTCCAAAGCCTCAGATTCAAAAATGATCGTCTCACTATTTAAAACAAAAACCTGCTCTCCAGTAGGTTCTCCATTTACCAAAGTCTTATCAGGAGACAAATAAAACACCGGTCCCTTCACCTCAACGCTCCCGCTAATCCTCCCAAAATAATTTAACAACCCCGCACTAACAAAACTCAACAAAACTAAAACACCGACGACAAAAACAACTTTCCTATTTATATTAGTCCCCATTTCTCCCCGCTCTATATTTATTAATATACAACCTAAACGCAACCAAATTTCTATAAGCTGCATCTGACTCACCGCAACACTGATTTACTCGCCTTTCAAAAACATCGCTCTCATGCTCACCCAATTCTTTCAGTCCCAAAAATATTTCCCTCACCACATTTCTATCAATTTTATCCAAACATCTCCTTCTTCTCTCTCTTTCCATCCTCGCCCGAACATCATCTAATATAATCGGAGTCAACTCCCCTCTCCTTACACCGTCCAAATTTTCTATTTTCATTATCTTGACTGGTCTTCCCCTACGACATAAATTTCCTCATAGGTATCTCTCACAACAACCCCCATGTTCGGCTCGCAATAATTAACCCCATGTTCCTTACACCACTTCCTATCTTTCCTATTCCTCTCAACTTCAAGATTAAACACTTCCTGCTCCCACTCCGGCATATTCGCAACTATGTTCTCAATCTCCCCAATCCCCTCCGCGTTAACTTCTTCTCTAACTTTTCCCATCTTTCCTCGTCGCCATCCTTAAAAAATAAAGGAAAAAAATAAATTTGTTTATGCGCTATTAACTGTTGTAGTTATCGTGTAAGTATCTGGCTTCATCATCTTCGGAAAATAAGTGTCTATAGAGAAATCTACAATATTATCTCCCCATGTTCGGTCTGTTGTATCTGTAGAATCATACTGTCTGACAATTAATCCATTACTCTCAACAACATCCACGGTGTTCATTGTGATATCCTTAACTAATGCAGTTGTAGGATGAGCATCGCCCCAAAAACCAATCATTACCTTAACCTGTACTATTTTAGCACTAGTATATTTTGTTTTAACTTCTTCAAAGGTTCCTGTAGCTAAATCAGTGACTCCTGTGGGTGTTACAACATGCCAAATCTGATTATTTACTCCATTATGTGTATGCCAAACATTTGCGGTTGCCCCATTTTCTTGGAAACTAACAGCATTATAATTAGCAACTCCATCATTATCAGTATCAAGTCCTAATACAAAATAAGGGGAAAGCCCATTTGTCGTCGTGGTTAATTCATAAGCAAAATTTAAATTAGTTATACTGCTTAAATCTATTGCTCCGCCATTTGCAGTAACTCTATCTTGGTCAGTACTTCCTCCTTGACCCGCGATGGTTGTATCGCCAGTAATACTCAACTTAAATATTGGCGTTATTATAACATGCTCATCACAATCTACCTCTGAGCTATCTTTACAAGTTGTTACTAATTTAACCACGCCGACAACATCCGCAGTATTTTTCAACTCATAATTTCCCGAAGAAACATTTTTTTCCTCTAATGATGTAAAAGTTGCATCGTATATTATATCTATTGCATCCCAACTTTTCCCATCAACCAACAACCCCTGCCCAACCGTTACATGTCCAGTTATCAAACCGAAGTATGGTATCAGCGCCGCACTCGCAATCGCAATCATCGCAACAACGACAACAGCGAACATAGAAATTTCCTTTCCAAACAAACTAATTTTTTTCTTAAATATTTTTTTCATCTCTTTTCAAACCTCCTTTCATATCATCTCTTAGAATCATTAACCAATAACCTCACCCTTTTATTTAAATCTGTCTTACTACTCCAACCCGATGAAATAATTAATATCCCGCCAACCTTCACACAAATCACAAACTTTCCCCTCGATAATCCCCTAACTCTTAACCCCTAACAACTATATTCTATTTCCCGTAGGAACATTCTTCAACTTAATTCTCTCTGCATAATGATCAAACTCTATAATAAACTTATCAAAAAAACCATCCCTTCCAAGAATCACGGGTATCCTCGTTTTCTCCATAATAACCTGAACAGGAATACTAAACGTATAACTCTCATGTTTGTATCTAATATTTATTTGCATAAAAGAATTAACAACCTCAACTTCACCGCCAAGCCCGTTAGCTTTTTCTCTTTTACCACCAATATCCAAACCAAGAAGTTCAGCAAAATCTTTTGGTATCACAGAAACATCCGCCCCAGAATCGACTAACGCCATCGTCTCAATCCACGAAGACCCACTTCCCCTAACGTTAATTGGAATATAGGGCAACTTTCTTTCCACCCCATCTTCCCTCTTTATATTTTTATACCTATAAGAAATTGCCATTCCCTCAATAAATCATTGTGTGTTCCTCGGGAATTTTCACAATCATTATCTTTTTACCAGGACATATTCCCTGAGCTTTCTCAAAAGTTTCCTTAGCATTCTCTCCAGATGAAACAATATTTTTTTCACAAATAGCAATCCATTTACCTTTATACTTCCCAAATCCTTCCTTCATAAAAACTTCATAATTAGAATTTCCTGACATATTACACTAACCACATTTTACTTTATAAATCTTACTTCAACATTTTCTAATTCATACAAACCACCATCCTATAAAAACTACCTAATCTCCGTCGACAAACAGCCACCCCACAAACGCAGACGACCCGCAATATTTACTAATAGTTAACAACTAACAAACACAAACCATCTGAGGACTCGGCAACCCCGACCGGTTCTCCTGAATTATAATAGGACTCTTTTCATATATTTTATTTCTAATCTGCAACTGATAATTCAAACGAAGCTCCATAATCTCATCTTCAACCCTCGCCTTGAATTGCCACTTGGGAACTTCTCTCAAATTCAATTTCGAAATACCCAAAAATTCTGAAGCTTCAAAAATTTGAATTCCAACCACAAACTTGTCTTTATCAATATCAATAACCATATTTTGAAATTCAATCGAGAAAGAATACTCCCTATTTTTTACCTTGAAAAACAGAATATCATTCACATAATCATAATCCATTTCGCCTTCCGCTTCCAAATATTTCGCCTTCATATCCTCGGTATTTGCCATTCTTCTATAAAATAGAAAGTAACTATTTTAACCTTTCTGTCGCTCAAATTTATTATCATTTTAAGATTCTTGTTCTGGTACTTGTAAAACATCGCATAGTTTTCATTATATTGAACTCCCACTAAAAAAGGTTTTTCCTTAACCAAAATTCTCTTAAGGTCAAGACATGTAAAAAATTTCCTTTGTTTTTCACTTAGTCTAAAAAATGTATGAGCAGTGCATTCAATCTCATCTTCCTTATATTTCCCAACAATCTCAACAAACTCCTTAACTCCCAACCGTCTTTTAATTTTAGTTTTATTAATCACATTAACAACAATAATAAAGTGTATAAAAATCTAACCCCCATTCTCCCTCCGTCGACAAACAGCCACTCCACAAGCGCGGACGAACCACGCAACAATCCCTAACACTTAACCCTAAAACCTAATAGCTAACATCTAACCCGACGGGATAAACAACACTCCAGCCAGCGTCATCCAAAATATTAACACTCACCAAATAATCCCCGTTCCTAAAACTTTTTTTCGCCTCGCAAACTCCGTCTTTCAACCGCGAACAAATCCTACCAACTTTCTCTCGCCCCCGACTATCAATATAAGAATAAGTCGCCTCGTCCAAATTCTCCTCGCTGATATTCAAACTAAAATAAACATACCTCGCATAACGCCCGACGCCCTGCGTCCAAAAACTATTCGGATTATTCAAAACCGGCGCCGACGTGTCAACAACAATTTTCTTCACACTCTTGACATAAACATTCCCGACGACATCCTCGACGCTAAAACTATAACTAATCTCCCGCCCATCAAACTCATCCATCTCCTCCCGCAAATCAAACTCACAATGTCTTTTCCTCACGTCCTTCACATTCACACTGCAATCTTCAAGACTCAAATCTTGTGAATACAACAACGAACCACTACCAACCTCCTCAAATCTCACAACTATCTTGCTCGGATTCTCCTCGACAAAATCCAAACTAAACAATCCGCTCGCAACCCCTCTACTCGGCTCAACCTTAGAAATTTTCGGCTTCTTCGAATCAACAATAAAAGTCCTCGTAACATTCACCGGATTATTATTCCTGTCCCTCGCCAAAATCGTCACGCTATTAAAACCATCCTTCAACGAAATCGCCCGACTATA
>Ga0265595_1000083_pt1 | contig 85210 bp, 57 predicted proteins | sample saktaG_15_FD_190148 | JGI IMG/M metagenome (GOLD analysis project Ga0265595, IMG submission 190148) | Saline water microbial communities from Sakinaw Lake, British Columbia, Canada - sak_2013_06_06_50m | ecosystem: Environmental > Aquatic > Non-marine Saline and Alkaline > Saline ... | reverse complement strand
TCGTGCCGGCCGGTGATGCGGATGAGCAGCGGCCGGTCCGGGTCCCGGTACTTGAACGCATTCTCAACCAGATTCGAGAAGACCTGGCCCACCTGCATCGGGTCGCCGAGGCACGCGGGCAGGTCCGTGACCTCGACTTTCGCGCCCGCCTCCCGGGCCGCGAATTCCAGGCTCCGCAGCGCCTCGCCGACAAGGCGGTTCATATCGAGCGGCTCGACCTGGAACGCGACCCGGTCCAGCCGGGATAGGCGCAGCAGCCCGGCCAGCAACGCGCCCATGCGGGCGGTCCCCGCATCGATGAAGCGGAGCGATTCCGGCAGGGCGGAGCCGGTCAGCTCCGCGACGCGTTCCCTGAACTCAGGCGGCAAGTCGGGCCGGTCCAGTTCGGCCAGCAGTTCTTTGAGCGAGAGTCTGAGCTCGTCGACAAAACCCTGCACGCTGACCAGGGGCGTGCGCAGGTCATGGGACACCGCGTAGATGACCTGCTCCAGTTCGGCTTTTCTTCGCTCGACTTCGTGTGCCAGCCGTTCCCTTTCCTCCTCGGCCAGCTTCCGTCGGGTGATGTCCTGCACGTCGGAGACGAAGTGGTCCGGCAGTCCGGTCGCATCACGCAGCAGCACCGTGTTCAGGTCAACCCAGACTACTCCGCCGTTCTTGTGCAGGTAGCGCTTCTCGAACCGGGCGCTGCCGTCGGTTCCGGTCTGCAGGCGGTTCATCACCCGGACGCTCGACGCGATGTCGTCCGCGTGAGTAACGGTCTGGAAGTCCATGGACTGCAGCTCCTCGACCGTGTAGCCCAGCATTGCGGCAAATGCGCGGTTCACGCGCAGCAGGCGGCCGTCCAGCCCGGTGATCAGCTTGCCGACCGCCGAATCCTCGAACGCCTGCCGGAACCTTTCCTCGCTCTCGCGCAGCCGCCGTCGTCCCGGCGCGGTTACGATGAGCAAGAGCAGCCCGCCGATGACCACGAACGCAAGCGTCGCCGCCAGCACGAGGAGGTCGGCCCGAAGGAAGGGAGCCCGCACTTCCGATACGTCGAGCGCCGCCACCATGCCGAGGTCGAAGACCTTGACCGGTTCATAGGCAGCCAGCACCGGGGTCCCGCGATAGTCGCGGAGAACGCCGGCGCCGGACCGGCCGATAAGCGCCCGGTACATCGGTTCGCCGCGTTCGTGGCCGAACACCATTCGCGCCGGATGCTTCAGGCTGAATCCGCGATGGGCCAGGAGGTAGACGATGGAATCGCCCTCGCGCCGGGCCACATACAGTTCGCCGGTCTGACCCAGGCCGACCAACTGGTCCTGCGCGGCGCGCAACTGGCCCAATACTGCTTCGAATGCGTCGCCGTGGCCCGCGGGCACCGTGTCGGCAGCCGAACGGCTCATCTCGTGTGCGGCCATTGCTTCGATGATGCGCGCCTGCTCCCGGACCATGCCCAGCAGGCGCAGGCCTTGCTGATGGACCGAGACCTTGTAGAGCACGCCGATGCTGACGAGCGCAATGGCGAGTCCGGCTGCCGCCAGCACCGCAATCGACCACAGGGACTGGCGAAGATCGGGTTTCACTTTAGAAGAGAGGGAACGGCGGACATCAGGGCCGGCAGGGACCATGCGCTACTCCGTTGTTCCGGGCTTCGCCTCGGCCAGCCCCTCGGCCTTCTGCTTCGGCATCCCGGCCCGCACGCACAGCGCGACAAACTCCTCCCGGCCCAGCACCTTGCAGCATTCGTCCAGACCCCACAAACACTGCCTTGGTCCATCGGCAATGCCCATCTCAAGGAACATCGCCAGCGCCGGCACCAGATGCTCGATTGCCTTCGCCGCCAGCCCGGCTACTTCCTTGCCGCGGGTCGCCGCAGGCGGCGCGGTAATCCTCATCTGCATCGCCCGCACATATGCATTCCCGAGGTTGCTGAGGGCGCTTGCCACGCCCGGCTGATATCCGATTTCGCGGTAAGTCGCCAGCGCTTCCACGCTGTACATGAGCGCCCTCTGGGGTTCGCCCTTGGCGCGGTAGACGTTCCCGATGCTGCCGAGCTGGTTCGCCACGCCCGGTTGATACCCGATTTCGCGGTAAGTCGCCAGCGCTTCCTCGTGGTACCTGAGCGCCTTGTCGGGTTCGCCCCTGGCGCTGTGGACGAGCCCGATGTTGCCGAGCTGGTCCGCGGCACCCCGCTGATACCCGAATTCGCGGTCCATCGTCAGGGCTTCGTCATAGTACTTGAGCGCTTGGTCGGGTTCGCCCTTGGCGCTGTGGATGAGCCCGATGTTGCCGAGGGCGTTCGCCACGCCCGGCTGATACCCGATTTTGCGGTATATCGCCAGCGCCTCCTGTTGGCACGTGAGTGCCTTGTCGAGTTCGCCCCTGGCGCTGTGGATGAGCGCAATGTTGCCGAGCTGGCTCGCCACGCCCGGCTTGTACGCGATCTTGCGGTACATCGCAAGCGCTTCCTCGTAGTACTTCAGCGCGCTGTCGAGTTCGCCCTTGGCATTGTAGATGTTCCCGATGTTGCCCAGGTCAGCGGCTTTCCCCTGCTTGTCTCCGAACTCATCTGCCAAACGGGCCGATTCCTCGTAGTCCCTGAGCGCGTCGACCGGACGGTTCGATGCGTACTGGCACAGCCCAATCAGGTTGAGCAACGCGACAAGCTGTGTCCCCTTGGCTTCTTTCATGGCCTTTCGGAAGTGTACGATTGCCTCGTCCCACTTAAACGCAGTCATGGCGGCATGACCAAGTTCGAACGGCTCCCTTGCCGCACGCTCAGACTTCGGCAGCCCGCCAAGGTGCTTCACCATCCTGCCCACGTCGCGCGGTGTCTTGGCCATTCTCAACCGCCGCCTGCCGGGATCCGGCACGTACGCGTACGCAACATGAGGGTCATTATGCCCGCGACGAGGGAGTCGTCCTCGCGTCGAGCAGCAGTGGCGAGTCCGGCTGCCGCCGGTACGACTATCGACCACAGCGACTGGCGCAAAGCGGTTTTCATTGTCGGAGAGACTGGGAAGGCGAATCCGGCCGTTGGGGCGCGCTCACAGAGAAAGGCAAGGCAAACCTCTTGTGTGGTCTCCGGTCCGGATTCGAGCCGGAATCGAGCGCCGCATGTTTCCGTCGTCATAGCCTTACCTTCACAGGCCCAACAGTATAGCAGCGTTCGGAACCGTGTCAAAGATTATCCGAGGCCCTGGGACTGAGATAGGACCTTACCACCAAGACACGGCGAAATAGTGGATTAAGAATGGTGAATAGTGAAAGGCGGATCCGAGTTTCACAACTCTCAATTCTCTATTCACTATTCTCCCACTTGGCGGTTCTCTGTCGGTTCTCGGGTCCTGCTGAAAGTGCGCGCCTCGGCACTAAGACACGGCGAAATAGTGAGTTAAGAATGGTGAATAGTGAAAGGCGGATCCGAGTTTCACAACTCTCAATTCTCTATTCACCATTCTCCCACTTGGCGGTTCTATGTCGGTTCTCGGGTCCTGCCGAAAGTGCGCGCCTCGGCACTAAGACACGGCGAAATAGTGAATTAAGAATGGTGAATAGTGAAAGGCGGATCCGAGTTTCACAACTCTCAATTCTCTATTCACCATTCTCCCACTTGGCGGTTCTATGTCGGTTCTCGGGTCCTGCCGAAAGTGCGCGCCTCGGCACCAAGACACGGCGAAATAGTGAATTAAGAATGGTGAATAGTGAAAGGCGGATCCGAGTTTCACAACTCTCAATTCTCTATTCACCATTCTCCCACTTGGCGACCCGGCGACCCGGAATCCGATACAGCACTGCGAGGAACGCCAAGCGCGCCTTGTGGCGAATTCTCAGCCCTAACGAGCGCCGTACGCCTCCGGTTGCGGACGGCCGCGGATGTCCGAGCCCGAGGCTGGTCGAGCGCCTTGTGCAATGTGCCGACGAGGCGGACCTTCAGGAGTGCTCTGTCGCCTCGGGACGCGCCTCGGCCAGCCCCTCGGCCTTTTCCTCTGACATCCCGGCCTTCACGCATAGCTGGACGAATCTCTCCCTGCCCAATACCTCACAGCACTCGCCCAAACCCCACAGACACTGCTCCGGTCCGTCGGCAATGCCCATCTGAAGCAGCATCCCCAGCGCCGGTACCAGATACTCGATCGCCTTCTGAGCCAACCCGGCCACTTCCTTGTGGCGGGCCGCCGCCGGCGGTGCGGCAATCTTCATTGCCCACACATACGCATTCCCGATGTTGCCGAGAGTGCTTGCCACGCCGGGTCGATATCCGATTTCGCGGTGTATCGCCAGCGCCTCTTCATGGCACTCGATCGCTTTGTCGGATTCGCCTTTGGCGCGGTACATGTTGCCCAGGTTGCCGAGGTTCACGGCTTTCCCCGGCTTGTCATCGAACTTCTCTGCCAGGGAGGTCGATTCCTCATAGTCCCGAAGCGCGTAGTCCGGGCGGCCGGACGTACAGTGGCACAGCCCCATAAGGTTCAACAGGGCGACAAGCTCTGTCCCCTTGGCTTCTTCTGCCGCCTTCTGGAAGAACGCGATTGCTTCCTCCCACTTGTATGCATCCATGGCAGCACGGCTACGTTCGAACGGCTCTCTGACCGCCGGCATGGACTTCGGCAGCGCGTCGAAGTACTTCTCCATCCCGCACATGTCGCGCTGCATCACGTACAGCCTCGTCTCGACCATCTTTGCCCGCCGCTTGAGGAAGCTCAGCATTGACATGTACACGGCAAGGACATGATGCCCGCGACGACGTGCGCGCCGGGCAGGATTGCCCGCAAGACCGTCGCACAAGAGCGGAACCGCAGAACATTGACCATCGCAGTCAGTCTAGCCGCCTCTTGCTGTGAGTCAAACCCGGGGGGGTCGCGCTTGCGCGCCCTGGTCAGCAGAGAGTGGTTAGCAGATAGATGAAGATAACCGCCAAGAGCCTGCCCTGCTCGTTTCTACGGTGGCGAAGCCACACGAGTCGCGCCAGAAGCAGAGATTCTTCGATTCGTCGGACTCGCTCAGAACGACAGGCGGCGCGACGAGTCGAACGGGAGGCCAGGAACGCCAAGGTGAGCAGAAGCAGCCAGCGCCCATGCCGGGCGCACCAGTGGAGAGGCGGCCCGATGGCCGCCTCTCTTGAATCGGACCCTACGGAACTATTACTGGATAACCAGCTTATGTGTGGTGCTGAAGTTCTCGGTAGATATTTGCACCAGGTACACGCCCGCATTGAGCATCCGCGGGTCGAGACTGGTGGCTCCGGTTCTTCCGGCTGCCATCACTTGTGTCAGGACGGGCTGGCCAGTTACATCGTACACGCGAAGGATTGCCGGACCGGCATTGGGCAGGCTGTAGCGTACGGTCGCAGAGCCGCCGGCGAGCGGGTTCGGGGTGATTGACATGCCCGAGGTGGCCGTGCGGAGTTCCCGCGCCGGGTCGCCGGTCCGACGCGACCGCAGGGCGGCAAGCACGCGGACCGTGTCGCAGGCCCAGACGGGCCGGCCCGATGCGGTCGTCACCTTGAGCGATACCTTGTAGACCGTGTCGCGAACGACGCCGGGAAACTCGTGGCTCACACTCGCACCGGCGGTCTCGGACGGCGAGCCGTCGCCGAAATCCCACCAGAACTCATTGGGGGCGTTGCCGTCACCCTCGTAGTCGTAGCCTGCCGTGAACTGCACGGCCGAACTTGCAGCCATTCCCGCGGTCGAGTGCGCGACCTGCAGCCGGACGTCGTCGCGGATGTGGAAGACGTAGACCTTCCCGTCCTTGGCGGCGTTGGGGCGATAGTAGTCCCAGGCCGTGTCGTGGCCGAAGAGCTGCCGGCCGGGCTTGTCGCCGAACGGGTGGATATGGCCGCCAATGGAGGTGGCGATCGGCTTGTTGTTGCGCAGCCCCTGCCTGGATATGACGCGAAGCTCATCCATCTGGAAGTTGGTGTACTCCTGGTCGTACGGCTGGTGCCCGATGCAGATGATTCTCTCACCCGGTCGCACCGAGTCCACCTGGGTCTTCAGCCAGTCCAGGGTCCAGTGGTAGGGCTGGTTGGCGTAGACGTCGGGTTCGCCGCGCAGGCCGGGCCTTTCGGACGGCGGCGGGTCCTTGCGGGTATTGAAGTCGGTCGCGATGAACCGGGTTCCCTGGTAGCTGAAAGCGAAGTTGTCGTAGTAACTCGGCCACGGGTGGCAAGTGTTCTCGGTGGGCGTAAGTAGCCATTCGGACTGCTCCCAGTTGGCAGCGGGCTGGATGTAACGCAGCGTGTCGTACACGCCTCGGAAGGCATCGATGAAGTACTGACCGACGATGACTTCCTTCTCCGGTTGCTCCAGGAAGTAGCCGGGAAACGGCGGGTAGAAGCTGAGGCCGTGACCGACGTAGGGCCAGAGGTCGTGGTTGCCGACAAGTGGCACCAGGAAAGGACCATCGGCCAGGGCGTCCAGCACCACGCGAGTCCGATGCCACTCGGAACGCTCCGCACTGGTCGTGAAGTCTCCGCCAAGCACTACGAAGCGCACGTCGTAGCCGGGTTGCCCGACCAGCTTCGTGTTGATGTAGTCCACGCAGGCGATGTCGCCTTCAATCGCGGGCGTCGTCTCCAGCGGGTCGTTGTCTGTATCGTCGTACCCCTCGGTTCCGAAGTCATCCATGCCGGAGATGGACTTCTTTCCTTCCGCGATGTGAAAGTCGGCGAAGAAGACGAAGTCGTAGCCGTAGCTGCCGGCGCCGAGCGTGTACTCCTTCAGGCTGACGCTGGGGACGGCAACGGCTTGCGTAACATATAGCGTCGCGAGCATCGCGGACAGCGCAATCAGGCAACGCAGTCTACTTCGTGCCATCGCTCCTCCAGACGTTGTAGGCTACCACTGCACAGAGCGGGGGCAGCACGAACGCTATTGGCATCATCGCCGAGTGCGGGTTCTTTCTGGTCACGAAGTAGTCGATGAACGCCGCGCCGCCGAGAAGCCCGCCGACGGCACCGCCGGCCAGTGCGCGGCTGAACGAATTGCCGCGACGCACGAGCTTGCCCATGAGATGCGTACCCGTGGCCGTCAGCAGGGCGCTTGTGACGCAGTACGCAGTGGCGCCGGGCACCGAGCCCGGTCCGTTCCAGCCGGCCTGATACACGCCCTCGATCGTCGCCAGGCCACCGGCCTCCGCGATCAGGGTCCCTACTGCTGCCACGGTGAACTCAAGGCCGTATACGCCGGCCTGTTTCCACACTGGCATTCGGGGCGCGGTGGACGTGGCGCCGGAGTAGCTCATTGCCAGGTTGGCGTGCCGGGAGTCGTCACGGTCCAGCCGTCGCAGTGTGTTACCGCAGACTTCGTAGACGTGCCGGCCTTCCGTGACCGCGCCGGGCACGGTCATGCCGTTCTGCCGGCAGTGCAACGCCTCGATGTATTGAGTGTATTGTCCGGGCTGTGCCGGCACGGGCGGAGCGAAAAGGTCGGTCGCCGGCAGGCTCTCCGCGAACGCGGCGACCGCCAGCCATAGCAGCGCGAGAAAAACTGCTCTCTGCATCTTACCTCCTTATGCGGTGGCCCTTCCCCAAAGGCCCGGCTCCGGCCACCCTGAGAGCGGGCCGTATCGATCTCGTATCGGCACCGCAGCGCACACCCCAACGGCCCGTGCCGCTGATTTGACTGGCGGCTAAGGGACGGGCCGCGCCCCGGGGCCGACGCAACCGCCACAGATTAGCTTACGGAGCTTTCGTGTCAAGAGTTGCCCTTGACTGGCGGGGGCGGGCCAAGCCCGGCTCGGCCTTCTGCGATGGACTGTTCAGTGCCGGGCGGGGCCAGAGTCTTACCGCGGCATTGTGGCGGCACGGCCCGGCCCGCCAGATTTACGGGCGCTGCTCAACGCTGCAGAACGACGCGCGCGGTGGCGTGCTTGCCGCCGGCGTCGAGGCGCACGAAGTATGCTCCTGAGGGCAAGGCTGAAGTGGAAAGGGGAAATGGTGAAGTCGAGACCTCACGCGAGAGAACCATACAGCCTTGACTATCGTAGACGCGGAGGATGGGGGAAGGGGATAGAGGGATAGAGGGAGAAAGGGAGATAGTGACGGAACCGGAGGCCGGATTCGGGGCGCAGGTCAGCGAGAGGGCGGGCGCGCGGGTTGGGCTTGCCTTCGGTTCCGCAACCGCGACGTGGCCGTCAGCGTCGGTCTTGATTAGATAGAAGTCGCCTTCACCTGCGCCGAAGGAGTTAGTGTAGCCGTCTATAACGTAGCCGCCATCGGCGGTCTGCTGGACCGAATAGCCTCGGTCGTCGCTCGTGCCGCCGAACGTACGGCTCCAGAGTGTGTCACCGATGGAGTCTGTCTTGATGAGCCAGGCGTCGTAGCTGCCCGCGCCGAACGACATGGTCTGACCGCAGAGTACGAAGCCGCCGTCGGAAGTCGCGAAGACCGAGTGGCCGAGGTCAGCGGTGTCGCCGCCAAAGGTGCGCGTCCAAAGCGTGTCGCCGTCCGCGTCAGTCCGGATAAGCCAGATGTCGGCATCGCCCGCGCCGAATGAGTAAGTGGTGCCGCAGATGACGTAACCCGAGTCCGCAGTCTGAAGGACAGAGTGGCCGTGCTCGTGTTCCGTGCCGCCGTAAGTCCGAGTCCACTGCGTGTCGCCCGCGGCATCGGTCTTGACTAGGTAGATATCGGACTGACCCGCGCCGTACGAGTAGGTGGTGCCGCAGATGATGAAGCCCGAGTCTTTGGTCTGCCGCGCTGAAAAGGCGTAGTCCTCGCCTGCGCCGCCGTAGGTGCGGGTCCACAGCGTATCGCCCAGAGAGTCGGTACGGAGTACGTAGGCGTTGGGCCGGCCCGGACCGAATGAGTAGGTCGCGCCCGCGACGATGAAGCCGCCGTCCGAGTTCCGGGCGACCGAGTACGCCATGTCGTCGCTGCTGCCGCCGTATACCTGTATCCAAAGTTGTTCGCCCTCCGCGGTGTTCCCGTGCAGCGCGACGTCGGCATGCCCGAGCATCATCAGGTAACCGGCAGCGAGGCAATCGCCGTGCGCGGTCATCGCGACTCCGTAGCCATAGTCGTCTTGCGCCCCGCCGAATGTCTGGGTCCAGCGTTCTTCGCCACTTGGGTCGGTCGCTATCACGAAGACGTCGGCCCCGCCCGAACCGGTGGAAAACGTGTACCCGACTACGTAGTAGCCGCCGTCGGCGGTCTGGACGACTGACTGGCCGCCGTCGTCCTCGGTCCCGCCGTAGGTGCGCTCGAAGGTGATTTGGGCTTTCAGCGGGAGGGGCAGCAATAGCGCTGCCAGGGCCGTGAGTACGGTCAATTGGGCTTTCATGGTAGTGATTCCTTTCGTCTAGCGCTGAAGGACGATGCGCGTGGTAGCGTGTTCGCTGCCAGCGTCGAGGCGCACGAAGTAAGCGCCGGAGGGCAAGTCTGAAGCGGAAAGGGGAAATGGCGAAGTCGAGATCTCACGCGAGAGAACCATACGGCCTTGACTATCGTAGACGCGGAGGACGGGGGAAGGGGATAGAGGGATAGAGGGAGAAAGGGAGATAGTGACGGAACCGGAGGCCGGATTCGGGGTGCAGGTAAGGGAGAGGGCTGGGGCGCGGGACGGGCTTGCCTTCGGTTCGGCCACCGCGACATTGCCCAGTGAGTCGGTCTTGACGAGATAGACGTCGGCCGCGCCCGCACCGAAGGACCAAGTGTAGCCAGTGATGACGTAGCCGCCGTCAATCGTCTGCTGGGCCGAGGAGCCGTGGTCAGTATACGTTCCGCCGAAGGTCCTCGTCCACAAAGTGTCGCCGTCAGCATTGGTCCTGACGATATAGGAGTCGGCGTTGCCAGCGCCGAAAGAACCGCTGGAGCCGCCGACGACAAAGCCACTGTCAGCAGTCTGCCGGACGTAATAGCCGTTATCATAGCTCGCGCCACCGTAGGTCCTGGTCCACAGCGTGTCGCCGTCGCGATCAGTCCTGACGAGGTAGGCATCGTAGCCGCCTGCGCCGAAGGAGGCGGTGGAGCCGGCGATTATGTAGCCACTGTCAGTCGTCTGTTGGACCGAATAGCCAAATTCCTCGCTTACGCCGCCGAAGGCTCTGGTCCATTGTGCGTCACCCTGAGCATCGGTCTTGACGAGGTAGACGTCGCAGTCGCCTGCACCGAAGGATGTGGTGTAGCCCGCGATGATGTATCCGTCATCTGAGGTCTGCCCGACCGATAGGCCGTAGTCGCGGCCCGAGCCGCCGAAGGTTCTGGTCCACAGCGTGTCGCCGATGGAATCTGTCTTGATGAGATAAACGTCCCACTGGCCGGCACCGAAAGACTCTGTGTACCCAGCTATGACGTACCCACTGTCTGCGGTCTGCTGGACCGAGCATCCTGAGTCATCCGCAGTGCCGCCGAACGTCCTTGACCAGAGTCTGTCGCCGTCGGCATCAGTCTTGAGGAGATAGAAGTCCAGGCCGCCTGCGCCGTTGGAGCTGGTTGTCCCGGCGATGATGTAGCCGCCGTCGGCAGTCTGCTGGACCGCTTGCCCGACATCGATCCATTCGCCACCGAAGGTCCTAGTCCACACCGTGTCACCACTGGCGTCTGTCTTGATGAGATAGACATCGTAGCTACCAGCGCCAAAGGAAGAGGTTGTGCCCGCGACGATGTAGCCTCCGTCAGTGGTTTGCCGGACCTCGGAACCGGCGTCGTACTCTGGTCCGCCGTAGGTGCGCTGGAAGGTGACTTGGGCGTGGAGGAACGAGGGCAAGAGGATTGCGGCCAATGCGGCCATGGCCAGAGCGGAAACGAGTCGGGTACGATTCATGGCTGTCTCCTGAGGCGTTTCGGTGAACGCCAACGCGACATGTTAGGCGTTCGGGCGGGCAGAGTCAAGCTGAGTAGTCAGCAGGCAGTAGTCAGTGGTCAGGGACGCGGAGCGTCCGAGTTTGCAGGTTGCAGTTCGCAGGTTGCAGATGGCGCAGGGCTGAGAGATTCCTCCGCTGCGGTCGGAATGACGGAGGGCGGACGCGCACGACTGCCGGTTTTCGATTGCCGTTCGGGGCGCAGTTCAACAGATAGTTCTCCAGATAGTCTGCCGGACGATTCACCAGGCAATCTGCCGAATAGTCGGGTAGATTGTCCACCAGATTGCTCTCCGGATGATTCTCCGGACAATCTGCGGAATAGCCGGCTGAATGATTCTCCAGACAGTGGTCAAGGCTGTCCGCCAGACTCTCTGGGAGATTGTCTTCCAGATGGTCTGCCGGATAGTCGTCCAGACGATTCTCCAGATTGTCTGGCGGATAGTCTGGAGAATAGTCTGTCGGGCTCTCCTCCAGATGATTCTCTAGACAATTCACCAAACAGTCCAGGGAATGGGGTAGGGTACTTTGGGGAACGACGAACAACTAATTGCTAATGAAGAAGATACGGAATTTCGGAGCTCGGTCTCCGGAGGACATATAGGAAACTGGGCCGAGCGGGCAGCGCCCGTCGGGGCGATGGAATCCGGCCCTACTTCCGAAGGAAGTAGGGGGGATGCTGTGCGAAAGTACTACGAGACCTTTGGATTCGTTGGACTCGTTCGGAATCACATTCTTCTTGGCGTTCTTGGCGACCTTGGCGGTTCAATTCCGGTCTCCGGTTGCGGCAAGCGGTCAGCGGTCGGCGCGCCTGGGTGCGAGGAAGAGGACCGCGACGACGGGTCGGATGAACGTGCCGCCGTTGTCGTTTATGAGCCTGCGGATGGCGCGGAAGAGCGAGTTGCGGATCGCGGGGGCGAGGATGGCATGGTCGGACATGGTCTTGAGCAGGCCGATGTAGTCGTCCGCACTGTATTCGCTCTCCCACGGGTAGCGGCAGATTGTGACCGGGCCGAACAGACCGGAGTTGACAATCTTCTTGCGCTGGCGTTCGATGCGCAGTTCGGGGGGCAGTGAAAGGCGCATGTGCGGGGCGATACGTCGGTAGACGGCGCGCAGGTTGCTGAAGAATTCAGTGTCGGGTATTTCCACGAAGTTCCAGAGCAGGGCGAGCGAACCGGCCGGCTTGAGCGCCCTGGCGCAGCGCGGGTACGCGACCTTATACGGAATCCAGTGGAATGCCGTGGCGGCCAGAACCATGTCAAAGGCTTCAGGTTCGACTTCCCAGTCCTCAAAGGTCGCGTTGCGGATTTCCACTTTCGGGAACTCGCGGGTGTTCCTGCGGCATACGCGCGCCATGCTCTTCCCGAGCTCAAGCCCGAGGATGGAGAAGCCGCGACGGGCAAGGGGCAGCGTGGCCTGGCCGGTGCCGGGTCCGATTTCGAGAATCCGGCCGCCCTTGGGGATACGTGAGAGCCGCACCACGTCATCGAACAGAGGTTCGGGGTAGCCGGGTCGGGTCCGGTCGTACAGGCGCGCGACGGCATCGAACGACCGTTTGCGGAGGACGGTGCGGGCGGCGCTCTTCTTTGGCACGTGTGCGGCGTACTGCATCGATTGGAATCCTACGAAGGTGCGACAGGAAGGTCAAGTCGGCCGGAAGCACGCCGCTATTGACCTGTGCGGCATGAGGCATTAGCATACTTAGTCCCAAAACAGGTAAAAGGAGCGTCCATGAGACAACTGCTAGTGTTGCTGGTTCTGATTGCGGTCCCGCTTATGGCCGGGACGATGACGAGAACGGCGACTTTCGATAGAGGTGACTTGCTCATCTCCACGCAGAATGGTTTTGACAATGTCGAGCTTCGGGGCGGGGCGGCTCTGCTCCAGCTCGGCGCGCCACGCGTCCCGCGTGTAGTTGAGGCGGTAGCTATACCCGCCGGTGCGGTGCCGGTAGGCGTTGAGATTACGGCCGAGGAATGGGTCACGCTGCCCGGGACATACAATGTCGGGCCGGCTCAGGCCGACCTGCCGCTGCCCATGCCGGGCAAGACGTTCACGCCGAAGCTCTCCGCGCCCGATGCGACAATCTACTCGTCGAGCGAGGCGTATCCGAAGAGCGTAGCGATACTCGCCGGCTCGGGCACGATGGCCGGATATCGCATCGCGCACGTCGAGCTGCACCCGGTGCGCTACATCCCGACAACCCATGAGCTTCAGCTCGCGACGCGGCTGAGCTACCGGCTGCAGTACGCCGGCGGGGTGTCCGCAGCCGTGGCGACCACGGAGCAAAAGGAAGCGTTCGGGGAGATGGTGCGGTCACTGGTCAAGAACCCCAAAGACGTGAACCGCTACGCGCCGCGCGTGCGTACCGCAACGTCGTTCTCGCTGCCGGCAGGGCACTTTGAGTACGTGGTCATTACCGATTCGGTGATGGACACCGTGTTCCAGCGTCTGGCCGACTGGAAGACGCTGAAGGGCGTGCCCGGGAACGTTGTCAGGACCGGTTACATATACGCCAACTACACCGGTTACGACCAGCAGGAGAAGATTCGGAACTTCATCAAGGACGCATACGCGACCTGGGGTACGATGTACGTGCTCCTCGGCGGCCAGGGCGATTACAACTCAAGCGGCCAGAATATCGTCCCAACCCGGATGGCGAACGAAGGCGACGGCGACGAACCGTGCGACTTGTACTACGCCGGGCTCGACGGAACGTGGGACTTGAATGGCAACCACGTCTACGGTCAGCTTGCCGACTCGGCCGACATGTACTCGGATGTGTTCGTGGGCCGGGCGCCGACCTACAACGTGGCGACGGCGCAGACCTTCGTGTCCAAGACTCTGAAGTACGAGCAGAACCCGCCTTCCGGTTTCATACAGAAGATGACTCTGCCGACCGGCATCCTGTGGAGCAGCTACGAAGAGAGACCGGGGCAGGAGTCCCTCGCCCGGATGACGCCCTCGGACTGGTCGGACCAGAAGCTCTATGAGCGGACCGGCGCGCTGTCCCACCAGGCGGTCATGGATTCGGTGAACGTTGGTGTCGGCATGGGACACTGGATGGGCCACGGTAACGAGAGCGGCATCTACATGAACGGCGGCTCGGTGCCGTTCTTCGAGTCGAGCGACGCCGATGCGCTGACCAATGGCGACAAGACCGGCATCGCGATTTCCATCGCCTGCGACTGCGCGGCGTGGGATTGGGTGTCGGGCGGCGACTGTCTTGCCGAGCACATGGTGATGCGCGTCGGCGGCGGATTCATCGCCACCATCATGAATACCCGCTACGGTTACGGCGCCATCGGGCCCGGCGGCGACTACGTGTTCGGCCCGTCCGAGCGGCTGGACACAACGTTCTATGCCGGGGTCTTCTACTACCACGCGCCGCACATCGGCCAGGCCCTGGGACGTTCGAAGGCGTGCTGGGCGCCGTATGCGGACTCGTCGTACCAGTACGACATGCAGCGCTACAACATCTACGACCTGAACCTTATCGGCGACCCCGAGACACCGCTCTGGACCGCGGAGCCGACGGCCCTCAACGTGTCGCACGCCGGGGTCGTGAACATCGGCAACAACATCCCTTACCCGGTCACGGTGACGACCGCGTTCGATGCGCCGGTCGAGTCGGCCATGGTGTACTTGAAGAAGGGCGACGAGGTGGACGTGAAGGGCTGGACCAATTCGAGCGGCCAGGCCACGCTTTACATCTCGCCTACGACGCCGGGGCAGATGTTCATGACGGTGAACGCGCACGACCACTACATCTTCCAGGACACGGTGCTGGTGATTGCCAGCACCCGCTACGTATCGTACCTGAGTTCCAGCATCCTGGACCCGGGACCGGGCGGGAACGGTGACTCGATTCTAAACCCGGGCGAGACGGTGAAGATACCGACTTGGGTGAAGAACTGGGGACAACAGGCCGCGAACTCGGTGACTGCCAAGCTGCGGACCTTCGACCCGAACGCGCAGATAACCGACTCGGGCAAGACGTTCGGCGACATCGACGCCGGCGACTCGGCCTACACCGGCACTGACGGGTTCGGCCTGCACGTCAACACCGGACTCGCGAACGGGTATTCGGTTGCCTGCTCGCTTTACTGCAAGGACGCGCTTGACTCGACCTGGGTGTCGATCGTGACGTTTACCGTCGGCACGCCGGTGCTCGGCAAGCAGGCGGTGACCGTGGTTGACTCGGCAAACGGCGGCAACAACAACGGCCGGATCGACCCGAACGAGACCGCCGACCTGATGGTCCGCATCGGCAACACCGGCATGGGCCATGGCTACAACTGCCACGCGGTGCTAAAGTCCGGCGATGTGCGGTTCACGGTGCCCGATCCGACCGCGGACTATGGCCTGATTCGCAAGGGCGACAGCGCCAGCAACGCCGCGGACCTGTTTACCGTCTACGCCGACGGCACGATTCCGCCGGAGACCCCGATATCCTGCACGCTCGACTACTACGCCGACGGCGGTTACGTCAGGTCCGAGCCGTTCACGATAATCGTGGGTGAACTGCGCGAGAGCGACCCGATTCCGGACGGACCGCGCAACCCGCCGCTCTACTACGCCTACGACGACGGCGACGACATGTATGGGCCGCACCCGACCTTCAGTTGGGCTGAAATCAACTCCGTGGGCACGCGCCTCACTTATGCCCAGAACGATGACGTAATGATGGTGAATCTGCCGACCGAATTCGGACCGTTCAATTTCTACGGTCAGCGGTTTACGCAGGTTTCGATTTCTGCGGACGGCTGGATTTGCCCGGGCAATCACACGACATCCAACTACGAGAACGCCGCGCTTCCGGACCCGACCGACCCGCCGGGCATGATCTGCGCGAACTGGGACGACCTGTATCCCAACTACAGCAGCGCGGGCTACGTGTACTGGTACCACGACGCGGACAACCACCGTTTCATCATCGAGTACGACAGCGTGAAATACTACTCCGGCTCGAACCGGGATAAATTCGAGGTCATCATCTCCGATACCACAGTTGCCACCTACACGGGTGACAACGCCATCCTCGTGCAGTACCTGACCGCGAACGGTTACACGAGTTCCACGCTCGGACTCGAAGACCCGGGCGAGACCGTCGCCATTCAGGCTCTGTATAACGGCACGTACCACAAGGCCTGCGAGCCGATTGCCGCGGGCAGGGCCATCCTGTACACGACCGACCCGCCGTTCCCGACCGGCGTGGCGGACAAGTACGGCGTGACCGGCGACCTGCGCAAGGTGCGGCTGGCTGCATATCCGAATCCGTTCCGGGGCAACGCCACGATTTCCTGGGGTGTACCCGTCGCGGGCAACGTGTCGCTCAAGCTCTACGACGCAGCGGGCAGAGAAGTCCGCAACCTCGTCAGCCGCGGCATGAACGCGGGCCGGTATACGGTTACCTGGGACGGCCGGGCCGATAACGGCAAGCGGGTCGCAGAGGGCATCTACTTCTGCAAGCTCTCGACCCCGACCGGCATGCAGCAGCAGAAGGTCATAGTAGCCAGATAGCTGCGGAAACAGTCTGATAGCAGAGGGGCGGGCTCATGCCCGCCCCTCGCTTGATTATCGGCGCGAGGTCAGATGAGCCGGCGCTCGAATGCCTCGGCGACGGACTCGATACTGCGGCGGCTGCGTTTGCGCAAGCCACACGCGGGGCACGTCCACGTGTATCCCAGCCACGACTCCGACTCGACGACGCCCAGCCGGCACTTCGGGCAGCGCGGCGGCTGGTCGACGTAGACGTCGTGTTCTTTGCTCCGGGCGTTGCTCCGGGGCCTAAGCGTCATCCGCCAGAGTACGCCGTTGAACATCAGTTCCCGGTGCTGAACCGCGCCGGCCGGCGGCGGTGAGGGCGAGGATGTCTTACTCTCGCTTACGCGGGCCGGCGGCTCCGCGGTCGGTGCCTGCGTCTTGCGGCGGCGGGCAAGACGCACCAGCAGCGAGATGACGAAGTAGAACACCACAAGCTGGATGATGACGGGAACTGCGCGACTTGCCGCCATGCCGGACTACCCGGTCTTTCCGGCGGCGCGCGCCACGAAAAGCTGGATGCCGGACACGTAGTCGTATGGCCGCTTGTCGTATCCGCCGTAGACGGCCACGACCTCGAAGCCGGCAAGGCGCAGGAGCAGATGCATCTCGCGGTTGTGAATCCAGCAGAGTGAGATATGAGTTGCCTGGCGGCGGACAAGGTCGTCGGGACCTGTGGTTTCGACAATCACGGACGAGTCCATTGTCTGGTCGGCCCAGTTGCGTTTCGTGAAGAAACGGGCAATCACGTCTTCTCCGCACTCCTGTTCTTCGGTCTCGACCCTCTTCGCCAGCCGGTTGTAGAAAGGCGCGAAGACGTTGAGCACGAGCCGCCCGTCGTCAGCCAGATACTCCCGGACCGAACGGAGACAGGCAAGCTGGTCGTCGGTTGTCATCAGGTGCAGGAACGAGTTGAACGCGCAGAAGACCAGCTTGAACTTCTGCGAGAACTGGTACTCGCGCATGTCCGCGCACTTGAGCGCGACCCGGGCCTGTATCTCGCGGGGTTCCTCATCTAACTTCGCCTGTAGCTTGTCGAGCATCGCCTGGGACAGGTCGAGCCCTGTCACCTCGAATCCGGCCCGGGCCAGTGGCAGGAGGACGCGCCCGGTGCCGCAGGCAAGCTCAAGCACCGGGCTGCCCGTTTCCTTGGCCATGTCTAGGAAGAACGGTACGTCGTCGGTGTGCTCGTGAGTCAGGTCATAGAACGGGGCGAAGGAATCGTACTCGGGCATGGCTCACCTCACGAGGAGGAGGCGATATGTCCTATTGGTCCCATTCGTCCCATCGGGGCTGATGAAGTAAACGCCGGCGGGCAGGCGGCTCAGGTCGTTCGGGCCAGCTCGTAGCTGCAACACGCGGCGGCCGGTCATGTCGAATAGAGAATAGTGAATAGAGAATGGTGAAAGAGGAAGGAACAGGACACCGCGGACGACGGTCGGAATGGCTTGTGGCTTGAGGCTTGGGGCTTGGGGCTGTTCCTCAATCCCCGTCGGCACGCCGAACCATGTGAGAATCAGTTCCATCAGTTGCATGCGGTTGAAGTAGGTCGGCTTGGCCGAAGGCCGGTTGACCGCTTCGAAGCCAAAGCCCATGAACACGACCTTGCCACCGCCCGTGGGCAACTGCCTCCGCGTCGCGGCATGCGTGACCGTGACCGAGTCATAAACAAGGAAGCCGGCCGAGTTGCCGAGCGGCGAGATGACGTCGCGCGAGGTCTGGTTCCCGGCGCCATTGCCGCCGGTTGTGGCGACGCCGGGGACGAACGCGCCGAGCGAGTCCTGGCGGTTGCCGAATGCAAGGACACCTGACCAGCCGGAGGAGTCGAGACGACAGCCGCAGATGCTTTCAAGGAACGTAGTGCCGTGCAGTTCCTCGGCGATGTTCTGGCCGGTGATGAACAGGTTGGTGCCGGTCTGCGCGTAGCGGCTGAGGCTGTCCTGGTCCTCGGCCGGTATCGTGCCGGTGTTGGTATTGCCCGAGTACCAGATGAGAGTCCTCGCGCGGAGTCGGTCGAGCTGCGAGTAGGGCAGAAGCCCGCCCGACGGCCGGTTCCACAGGCACCAGGTGACACCCAGCGTGTCGAGTGTGCTGGTGTAGTAGCTCGCGTATCGCTCCAGCGTGTCGTCGTTCACGACCAGCACGTGCGCGGGCTGGGCCAGCAGGCTGACGGTTGTGTCGCCATGGATGGCGAAGTTCCATGAACGAGCGTAGTAGGGAACAGACGGCTCGATTGACACCGAGAAGATGCTGTCAATCAGCTTGAGGCTGAAGCCGCCGCTCCGGTCGGTGTAGGCCGAATCCCAGACCTGCGTGTCGGTGCCGAGCCGCGCCTTGACCCAGCTCGGGATTCCATCGCCCGACGCCGAGTCAACCAGCGTACCGGTCATGCGGCAGGTGTCGTAGACGCGGAGAGTGATTCTGGCTGTGTCGTTGAGGGGGTTGTCGTCCCCGCTGACGTTGACGCTGAAGTGGAACATGCCGCCACCCTGGGGGACGCCTCCATAGAACTCAATCGTATCTGTCTGCAGGAACGGCACACTGCCGACGTCAACAGAGTCCACCGGAAAGCCCTCGTAGCAGTACACGGCTCTTGTCGGGCTTGTCGGATTACGGCCAACGTTCGCGGCCGGGACCTTGACGTCCATCGGGACGCCGACTACATGAATCGAGCGCGGGTCCGGGCTAGTGAATTCAAGCAGCGACAAGTCATGGTCATAGGTCGGCGTCACGAACACGTCCATGCCCATGAAGTCGAGATAGGTCGAAACCCAGGTCTGGTCCATGTTGTTCGGGTCGGTCCAGGTCGCCGGGATGCCGCCGTCGTCGTCGGTGTCGCGGGCGAGCAGCGTGTCAACGAGGTAGTGGTGCATCAGCCAGTCCTGTGTGTCGTGGCCGAGCTCGGCGCAGGCCCGATAGGCGTTCGCGAGCCAGATGTTGTGCGAGCAGTTCCACGTACCGGACGGATAGAACCCGGGCAGTGAATCAGCATAGGTCTGGATCCAGAGCTTGCCCGCGGTCGTGTCTTCCTTGCCGACCGTATGGACGATGCCCCAGAATGCAGTGCCCCCGCACATGGCCCAGTTCTGGGTGCCGAGCAGGCTCGCGGCCCCGCCTTCAATCCAGGTCTTGACCCGCTGGCCGCGGGCAAGGGCGCTGTCGTGGAGGACCGCGTCACTCCGGGCTCGGGCGTACTCCATCGCCATGCCCGAGGACTGGCTGGTCACGAAGTAGTCGAGCGACGACGAGTTCGCGAGCGGGTTCTGGAGGTAGAAGGTGCGGCAGGTATCGGTGTAGGCAAGATGGCTCGAGTCACCATAGGCGTGCCGATACTCGGCCTCGGCCATGAAGCCCAGCCCGCAGTTCCAGATTGCGTAGTACAACTGGCTCGGCACGCCGCCGTGCTCGCGATAGGCCGGGTGGTTTATCACGTAGATCCACGCGCGGCGGACGTTCTCGCGGAAGTCGTCCCGTCCGGTCAGCTCGTACCAGCGGGACCAGACCCAGATGGCTTCCTGTGTGTTGTCGGTCTCGATGACGCCGGGCATGTTCTCGGCCTCGATGATGCCGCCGAAGTCGGGGGAGAGCGAGTCCGAGACCTGGTAGCTTGCGACGAAGTCGCAGGTCAGCTTGACCTGCCTCAAGTAGTTGTAGCGCCGGGGGCCGTGAATGAGGCTCTCCGGCCGGGGCAGCCACCTGGGCTGATACGAACGGTAGAACGATTCAAACTCCTGCTCGGTCCACATTCGTGTGGCGAGTGCGGCCGAGGCGAGTGCGAGAAGGACAAGTAGTATGCGTCTGGACATAAGTACCTCCGGCAACACGATACTCTATGCTGCCGCCTAGTCAAGATACAGTTCCGGAACCGACATGGACGCCACGAAGACGCGAAAGACACGAAACGGCCAGGAATGATAACCGCCAAGGGTCGGAGATGAGTAAGCACGGATGAACGCAGGTGGACACAGATGGTTCGGACATGGATATCCGCAGATTGCGCAGATTACACAGATTCCAGTTTGGGATTCAGGATTCGGGGTTTCCCGCGCTCCGCGCGGGCTAACTGCTCTCTGCTAACTGACTAACTCTGCCGCCATCCGCCGTGAGCCGAACATCGGGAAGCCGCCCGCGTGGCGGAGCGGCAGGGGTCCATGTCGTGCTCCCGTTTCTCCCCATCAACCCCCAGCGGTTGTATCGGTTCTTCCGGCGGAGAAGTCGTCCGATCCATCGGTGAGGATTCTGTAACGGAAACGCAGGAAGTCCTGTGCCGCTCCGCGGCTGTCGTCCTTGATGTCCAGAATCTGCAGAGCCGCGTAGACCCCGTGGTGATTCTGAATTACCACAACGCGGCCGAGCCCCACCGTTCTTACTCGAGACGTGAAATCAAGATGGCTAGCATCACGGGTGTTCTCAATAGTGGCACCGTTTGGCGTCAGCGCAACAGCCCTGACGCTGGGAGAATCTGTGTAGCAGTATATGGATTTGTCACTCGCCTTGGTCCAACGTGTCTCGAATTCGAACTGCCCGCTGCCTATGCGAAATCGTCCGTTGTAGCTGGAGTAGTCGAAGCTCGCCTCTCCTGAGAGATCGCGGTTTTGTGGGGAGGGTAGGTCGTGCGCCTTCTGGGCGAGAGGGTCCCGTCCCAGTTTCCTGCAGACCAGCACGGCAACCTCAACGGGCTGCGTCGAGCGCAGGTCTACGAACCTCGTCGTCGGAAGGACGCCTGGTATGTCCGTGTCGTCGAACCTTGCTGGCAGTATGTACTCGCGACTCTCTTCTAGTAGAGCGCGTGCCTGCGCGGCTGCACGTTCGTGCCTCGGCCAGATTTTCCCCTTGTAGTGCTTGGAGATGAAGATCAGAGTGTACTGAGCCTTGTTCAGGTACACATCGCTCAGGTGTGCATACAGGTCTTTGCCCCACATATCGGCCTTCTCGTAGTCATCATAGAAGACCTTTATTCCGCGTGCGACGAGGTGCTCGGCCACCTGCTCTACGTATGGGCGGTCCTCTCCCGCGAACGAAAGCGCGACATCATACTTTGGGCTGCGGGGTTTCGGGGTTTCCGAAGGGACGCTGCCCGAATTCTCTGATACCTTAATAGGACGTGCACAAGCAGAGGTAACGTACAGCGCGAGGCTGGCTTCGTAGTCCGGCACCCCGTAGACATCTTCCACGTCCACCTCGACTTCAGGTTGCACCGCGTATCGACCGCTTAGCCACGTGACGTCGGTGAGTTCTTGGGCGAGGCCTTTCATCTGGTCGGCGTCAACGGTCCATGCCGACTCGCTTGCCGTGATCCAGTTCACGCCGTTCTGCTCCAGTAGCGATGCCATGACCTTGAGGATTTGTCTGGTTCTGAGTTTCTCGTGGTGATGCCAGATGAGCGTAATCTGGACACAGTCCTCGTTTTCATTCAGGCCGGGGGGACCGCCACGGAACTCCCAGTCAATGCGGCCGTCGAACATAGCTAGGCCGATGAGGTGCCTCATCGGGTCGCCGCCGCACGAATCGGGGACGCGCAGCCAACCTCCGATCGCGTCAAGGCCGTGGGGTCGGACTCCACCACGGGGCGTTGGCTCACGGCTGGCGGCTGGGGCCGCGCACGGGCTTCTTGCCCGACTCGGGGATACCGGTGGCCGAAAGTATCCTGTCCCGGAACTCGGCACACTCAGCCCCGGTCCCGGACGTGATGCCGGCGATGGTGTAGAACCGGTCGGTCGACGGCGATTCCCTGTGGGCCTTGGTTTCGTCGAAGCGGTCCACATTCACTATCGTCCAGCACTCTGTGAAGCCCTTCTTGCGGGCTTTCTGATGGCTCTTCTCCGCTTCGCCGAGCCGGTTGTGGATGTTGGAGAAGTCCGTGCCGCCTTTTATCTCGATGGCCACAACGTTACGATATGCGTCCGGCTGCAATTGCTCGCGTATCACGATATCTGGGTCTGACGCCAGTTCGATACGGACGTGGCGGTCTGAGGCATTGGTGACCTCGACGAGCCTATCCTTGCGGTTCGTCGTATATGGCTCGACTAGACCGGCGATAACCTCCAGCACCCGTTCGATTGCCGCCGTGCCGATGTCGACACTGGCGCTGCCGCGCAACTGTGGTCCGAGCGTGAGGAGCGTTAGGTCATCGAGCAATTCCTTCGAGATTCGCTCAGGTCCAATTCCATCCATAAGCAGGGCTGCTGAACTAATGAGTCCCGTACAGAGCGTCTCGAGCTGCTCACGAGCCGACGCAGAGAGTGTCCCGACTTCCTCCATGGACAAGAAGGCCGACGTGCCGCTGGCCCCGGCGTAGAACGCCTTGCGGCTGTGGCCCAGCAGCAGGCGGTAGTAGGCGAGGAGTCGTGGGTTTGCCTGCAGGATGCATGGGACTGCGAATAGCAGCTCGCCGCGCAGGCCTCGACCGGCAAGTGCCGACAGCTTCCGGGATGGGACCAGCGCGGCCAGTTCCTGATCAACCTTCTCGATGTCAAGCTCCGTGACCGTCATGGCAAGGGCGTCCTGGAGATACAGCCGGCGGGCTTCGGCGAGGTGACTCGCGAACGCAACCTGTATGTCAGGAGCGGGTATCTTGATGGGCGGTTTCTTCGCCACTAGTCCAGCAGGCGCAAGGTCGTGCGCCTGACTCCCGAAAGCCGCTCCTTGGCGATTTCGATGTAGGCAGGGTTCAGTTCGATGCCCACGAACTGCCGGTCCATTTCCATGCAGACCACGCCGACCGTGCCTGAGCCGAAGAACGGGTCCAGGACGAAGTCCCGCGCTCTGGTGGACGCCAGAACGCAAGGCTTGACCAGCGCGGTTGGGAAGGTGGCAAAGTGGGCATCGGGGAACGGCTCGGTATGGATGGGCCAGACGCTCCGGCGGTTGCGTTTCCCGCTGCAATTGGTCTCCATGACGGCCCGCCAGTCATAGAAGTACCGTTCGGTCTTGGTGAGCATGAACACGTATTCGTGCACCCGTGATGGCCGGTCTTTGACGCTTTCGGGCATGGCGTTGGGTTTGTGCCAGATGATGTCGCTTCTGAGATACCAGCCGTCCTGTTGAAGAGCGAAGGCCAGCCGCCAGGGAACGCCCAGCAGGTCCTTGGGCTTCAGGCCCTCGGGCGTGTCCGGGCGAACGTCCATGGCGCGGACGGGATACTTCCGGTCCGGGGCGCGCCACCTACGGTTGCCGCTGGTGTAGCCGTCGCCGATGTTCAACCAGAGGATGCCATCGCGCTTGAGCACGCGCCTCAATTCGTTGAAGACGGCAACCAGCCGGTTGATGTACTGCGGCAGTGTTTCCTCAAAACCGATCTGGCCGGGAATGCCGTAGTCGCGCAACCCCCAGTAAGGGGGCGAAGTGACAACGCACTGTACCGACTCGGCCGGAAGTCGCCCCAATAGGCTCAGCGCGTCGCCTTGCAGCACCAGTGAGCCGGCCAACTCAATAGGTTCGGGCGCGTCGACGGCGGACTCGTGTGCTGCGAAGCCCGAGGCTGGGCCGGTCATGATTCCGTCGTCATCCGGTCTCTTCCGGCCTTCGGCGTGCCGCTTGCGACTCACTGCCGCGATGGTCGCCTCAGATAGTCGAGCAGACTGTCCGTTTCAGTCTCTGTCATTGCAAGAGAGAATATTGACGCTGGGGTTGATGTCAAGCGCGCGGGCTGGGCGTCTGCCCTTGCCGGTCTCCGACCGCCAGTTCGGACGAGGGTTCCGGCTTCAGCGCCGCGTTGTCGCCGGGGGCGAGGTTCCAAGCACGACGGGCACTGTGGCGGGTTCCTGCCCGCCGTGCTACTTCTTCGGCGCGTCGATGTTGAAGACCTCCTTGCGGATTGTGGCAAGGACTTTCGGGTCACAGCCGCGCGCGTCCCACTTGTCTAAGAGGACCTGGGCAGCCATCGCAAAGCTCTCGCCGGTAATGTGCTGCTGACGGGTCAGCTTGTAGAGCTGCGCGGCGGATTCTCGCTCACTGCTTACGGCCCCGGGTCGCACGAGGGCGGTCAGCAACGAGGAGAGGCCCGGGAGCGGGGACAGGAGGTCGGCGGGCGATGCCAAGGCGGGTTTCGGCTAGCCGGGTGTATTGTTCGGATTCGTCGCAGAGGATGGCGTTGCGGCCGAGGGAGCGGCAGACGACGCCGGTGGTGCCTGACCCGCACATTGGGTCGAGAACCATGTCGCCGGGCTGTGTGGTCATGAGCACGAGCGGCTCGAGGCTCTTTACCGGCTTCTGGGATGGGTGCCCGGTCTGTTCGTTGCGGCCGACAAAGCCAACGAGCAGCGATGTCTCAATCACACTGGGCGGGCCGGGCATGTACCTGAGCTTGCGCTGCCTCTGTAGCTCAAGTTGGGCTTCGTTGAGAAAGTGCTCGGGGTAGAGTTTGGCTTCGGGCCGGGCGATGTGGAGGCAGGCGAGTTGTGCGGAACGCCAGCCCCGAATCACCGAGGGGCAGTTCTTGTAGTACCAGGTGAGCCAGGCGATGAGGGCAAAACCTTTGGGCAGGTGGTCGGGAACCGGGTAGATGATTTCCGGGAAACCCCAGAGGAAGATGTGCTGCGAGATTTGAGCGGTGGCGTCGAGCACGCGATAGAGCCAGGGAAAGTAGTCAGGCCGAGTTCCGCCAAAACCCTTGTTGTACCAGGGGTCGAGAATCGTGGTCGTGACCGGTTCGGTGATGCCTGAGAGCGTGGCGAATACGTCCTGCGGCGGCAGGATTGTGACTTCGCCCTGACCGGCGGCAGGTCCCGATTCGAGTTCAGCAGGATACAGGTGCGTCTGAACGTGGTCGCGGACGACCGGGGCAGCGGCCTTACGCCGCCGGGCCGCGCTCACTTGGCGTCTCCGAAGTAGGATTTGAGGAAGTCGTAGACCTGGCGTTTCTCGGCCTCGGAGGCGGCCTGGACTATTGCATAGACATTGAGCCAGCCGGTCGTGTGGTCCCAGCAGTTTTTCTTGACGACCTGGTGACGGCCGCAAAGTGCCTGCCACGCGTCTGGGTCTTTCGGGTCAGCGGCCGGGTCAACCGCATGCGGACGTTTGTGGTCAGGCGTGAGTTTGACCGTACCGCCACCGATGGGGTCAATGTCGCCGTTCCTCATGTTGCAGGCTACGTTTCCCTCTCGCCACTCGCAGCGGTATCCGGCTCGCTCCAAAACCTTGAGCCATGTCTCATGGTGAATCTTCAGACGCTTGGCTGCTATTGCGCGCTTGTTGGCATTGGGCATCAGGTACTCGCTGACCTTCAGGTCGCCACGATTCCGCCAGGAGAGTATCGTGTAGCCTTCGTCGGTGCGAAGCTCTGACAGTCGTTGATGCCAGTTCTCGGCGATCTGGTGGGTCTTCGGGTCTGCGGCGACCTTCTGGATTTGCTCGCGTGTGGCGATCTTGCCGATGTTGTCCAGAAAGAACGCCCGGATGCGGTCGCGGACGGACTGTTGTCGGTAGCGTCTTCGGATGGTCGCGTTCCGTTTCGAACTGGCCGCGCCTTTGTCCGTGGGCTTCGGGTTTCGGGGACGCGTCTCACGACTTGGCATCAGGGCTAGAATACCGGTAACGTTCAGTTAGTCAAGCGCAGGCCGGGCATGCCATGAGGTCCAGCGCCGCGTTGTCGCCGGGGGCGAGGTTCCGGACACGGCGGGGATTACGGTGGGGACTACAGCGGGGACTACAGCAGGGAGTACGGTGAGGACTGCGGTGGGGAGTACGGTGAGGAGTACGGTGAGGAGTACGGCGGGGACTACGGTGATGACTACGGTGGGGAGCACGGTGAGGACTACAGTGAGGAGCACGGCGGGGCTTACGGTGAGGGCTACGGTGAGGACTACAGCGGAGAGTACGGTGAGGACTACAGCGGAGAGCACGGCGAGGACTACGGTGAGGATTACGGTGAGGAGTACGGCGGGGATTACGGTAGGGAGTACGGTGGGGAGTACGGGTCCCCGGGTCGGATGAGAACGAGCCGGGGGGTGCTGAAATCTTGCACCTTTTGCCGTTTCGTTACGAACAAGAATGTGAGAGCAACGATATGAGCACACGATATTCTCACCCAGCGCGCCACGAGAGCCCGCGCGGACCGCGACCGCGAGCTTCAACTAGCCGGGTCAAGGCGGCGCGGCAACGACGGGCGGGATTTGACCGGCTGACGCCAGCAGCTAGAATCTCCAGTGATTTGGCGTGACCGGCGCCAGTTCCTGCTTCAGTGAAACGTCTTCCTGGTATTGGAGGCTCTTGATGTTCCGTACTGTCCGTATTCTTGCTTTGGTGTTGGTCGTAGCGCTTGGGACGCAAGCTTTCGCACTTGGGACACGATCTGAATTGTCGGACAATTCGGTCATGTCCCTCGTGTTCGAGTTCAACCCGAACGACTTCGTATTCGACAAGGTGAACGGCTATGACGTCGTCGCCCTGCCCGGCCAGTATTCGACGACCGAGCCTGGTAGTCCGAACCTGCCCATGGCAGTCTACAACGTCGTCATCCCGCCCGACGCCGAGATTACCGGCGTGGACGTGGTGAGCATCTCGACGACCGCGTTGTCCGGCGAGTTCGACATCCATCCGAGCCAGCGGCCGCAGGTACTTTCGAAACCGGCGCTGGCATTCGTCGCGCCCGACCCCGCGGCCTATTCATCGAACGAGGCGTACCCGGCCGAGACAGTACGCTTCACGATGTCGGGTGTGATGGGCGGGTATCGCATCGCCGGCATCCAGCTTGTTCCTCTGCGCTACTTCCCGGCGCAGAAGCGGCTCGAACTGGTTACGCGCGTCGCAGTCGCGGTGCGCTACGAGCGGAACCGGCACCAGGTGCTGAACCTGGACCAGTCCCAGGTAGACCTGATGGGTCAGAACGTGCGCGGGATAGTGCGGAACCCGGAGCGGGTCGCGAACTGGGCGCCGACGACCAGGCAGACCGACGACTGGCTGTGCGACATGATGGTCATAACTTCGACCGCGCGGGCCGCCGATTTCCAGCCGTTCGTGAACTGGAAGACCCGGCGCGGCATCAAGACCGTGGTCGTGAAGACGGAGTCCATCTACTCGGCCTATAGCGGCCGGGACAACCAGGAGAAGATTCGCAACTGCGTGATAGACTACTGGCAGAACCACGGGCTGAAATGGGTGCTCATCGGCGGCGACGACGGCATCGTACCGGTCCGGACCTGCCGGCTCACGGTCGAGGGTCTCACCGAGGATATCGCGTCGGACATGTACTACGCGGACCTGCAGTATTCCTGGGACTCGAACCAGAATAACCTGTTCGGCGAGATGGAGGACTCGGTTGACCTGTTCTACGACTTGTTCATCGGCCGGACACCGGTTGACAATGCGGCCGACGTGGCGACGTTCTTCGCCAAGGACACGATGTTCGAGAAGCACCAGGACACGACCCGGCTGAAGCGAGCGCTCTACGGTTCGACGATGCTCTTCGACCCGTACCACGGCAAGGTCATCAACCACATCATTGCCGACGCCTTTCCACCGGGCTGGACCCACGCCCACCTCGAGGACCCGAACGACGGCGTCTACGCAGATTCGATGGACCGGGGATTCCAGCTTGCCCACGTGGCGGCGCACGGCGCCGACTACACGTTCTCGGTGATGGAGGAGGGCGAGGTCGCCGGGCTCTCTAACGGGTTCACGAAGCTCAACTTCGTCAACTCGATGGCTTGCGAGTCGGGCTGGTTCGATAACGATGAATGTCTGGCCGAGGCGTTGGTAAACGCCCCGAACGGCGGGTGCATCGCCTGCATGTTGAACTCGCGCTACGGGTACGGCTACCCGCCGGCGCTCGGGCCTTCGGAGTTGCTCGACCTCCAGTTCTACCGCTTCTTCCTGCAGGGCGACGCGACCCAGTTCGGCAGCATCGGGATGATCTCCAAGGATTACTTCCAGAGTCTCGCGATGGACCAGGAGGTCTGGCGCTGGTGCGTGTTCGAGCTGAACCTGTTCGGTGACCCGACGCTCTTTGTCTGGTCCGAGAACCCCGGAAACCTGACGGTGACCACGCCGGACTCGGTGCCGACCGGCACGCAGGTCGTGCGCGTCACGGTCAAGGACGGCACGACGCCGGTAGGCGGAGCGCTCGTCTGCCTGAGCAAGGGCACCGAGACCTATGCCCGGGCCTGGACCAATCCCCAGGGCTGGGTTGACCTGCTGGTCAGCCCGACGACCACGGGCAGCCTCGATCTTTCGGTCAGCGCCCAGAACTTCTACCCGCGCGACGGGCAGGTGCCGGTACGGGGCAGTTCGAACCGGCCCGCGCTGGTGTTCGCGGGCCTGCGCATCGACGACAACGACGGCAACGGCAGGCTGGACCCGGGTGAGACCGCCAATCTGTACGTCTCGGTGAAGAACGAAGGCGCGGTTGACGCGACCGGCGTTAGCGCGGTCCTGCGGACTGCCTGTCCGTACCTGACCCGGGTTGATTCGACTTCGAGCTACGGCACGATTGCGGCCGGGGCCACGGTCGAAGGCGACCAGTTCCGGGTCACGGCGTCGCCCTCGACGCCGCCCGGCGTGATAGCCGGGATGGTTGCCGCGTGCACCGCGGGCCAGGGCTCGTGGCAGCCTTACTTCGAGACCCGCATCGGCGACGTGCCTCCGGCCAAGAGGCTCTGGGCCGACCACGACAACAACGACATGATTCTTTCGGTGACCTCGCTCGGCTCAATCGGGACGCTCGGTCCGTACGACGAGGGGTCGGGACTGAAGTACCCGCGCAACGCGCCGCACGGGGCGATATACTTCACCAGCTTTGCCTGCGGCAACGGCCCGGACTATGTGGTTGACCGCTGGTACGGACAGCCGACCTCGACCTCGCAGGCTGACTGGCGTGCGTCCGACACACTGCATGCGGTGATTCCGCCGATTGCCGGGGGCCAGGAGTACGAGGCCGTGATTGACGACGGCGACCACTCGACGCCCAGGGGCCTGACCGTAACCCAGTGGTCGGCCTCGGTTGCGGACCCGGGCTACCGGGACTTCGTGGTCATCACCTATGACGTCGCGAACCTGGGCGACGAGTCGCTGGACGGCCTCTACGTCGGCATCTTTTCGGACTTCAACATCGACAACACGACATCCAACCGGGTCTTCTCCGATACGACCCGGCGGTTCACATACATGACCCAGTCGCACGACTACGAGTACTCGGCAGGCATCAAGCTGTTGTCGCCCGCGACCGCCGCCAACCTTTCGGCAATCGACCACAACGTCTACATCCAGCCATCCGGGATGATAACCGAGGCGGTGAAAGACAGCTTCCTGCGCGGTGCGATACGGCGACCCAACTCGAACGGCTCGCGCAACTGGTCGTGCGTCGTTTCGGCCGGGCCCTTTGACCTCCCGGTCGGGGGGCGGGCTTTTGTCGCGTTCGCGTTCGTCGGCGGCAACACCCAGCAGGAGATGCTCGAACATGCGGACTCGGCCCAGGCATGGTTCGACCGTTCGGTCGCCGTGACCGAGCCGGTAAATGCCGGCGACATCATGCAAGTCGCGCTGCAGGTTGCCCCGAGCCCGGCGCGTGGCTGGGCTCAACTCCGTTTCGCCCTGCCGCAGGCAGGCAGGGCCCGGGTCGAAGTGCTGGACGTCGAAGGTCGGGTCGTGCGTGTGCTCGCCGACGGTGAACTGGCGCGCGGGACGCACACACTCGGCTGGGACGGGCGGGACGAGGCCGGCCGCAGGGTGGCCGGCGGTATCTACGTGTGCCGGCTGGTGACGCCGGCCGGCACGGTCAACAGGAAGGCAGTAGTGCTCAGATAGTCCGGGTCGGGTCCCGGAGAAGAAAGGACGTTGAGAATGAAGAGACTGCTCAGGATTGGTTTCGCGGCGCTGGCGCTCATCGTATTCGGCCGCGCTACCTGCGGCAAACCCCAGCAAACGAGCGTGACGCCGGTTCAGAAGATGGAATTCACCGACCACGTGTACTACCACAACATGGGCATCACCTGGGACGGTGAGTACTATTACACCATAAACGGCGGCAACACCGACTACTCGAACCTGAACAAGTACGACGATTCAGGGGAGCTTGATACCGAGTACGATATCGGCACCGACGGCCGCGCCATTCTCTACAGCCCGGAAGAGGAGCAACTCTACGTCAAGTCCTACGGGACGTCACTGGACCAGGTAGACCTCGATATTGAGGAAGCGGACACCGACCTTGAGGACATCTTCAGCGGGGACCAGAGTTCGGTTGCGATGTCGCCCGCCGGCGACATGTTGTACGAGTTGGATGGCGGCACGGTCAAGGTATTCAACGTGGATGGCGATGAGGAGAAGACATTCGCGCTGTCCAGTTACAACACGAACGAAGAGCGCGGTTACGCCTATGCCATAGCCGCCTCCAAGAAGTTCCTCTACGTCTGGGCGCCGAACAGCGAGACAGAGATCCTGGTCTATGGCATCGACGGCAAATACGTCACCAAGTTCGAGTTGCCGCGTGCCGGGTTCGGGTTCTCGCTGTCATGGGCGAACGGCATGCTCTGGATTGCCGAAGACGCGGACGGCGACTCCGACGGCGCGGACGGCACGTGGTATGGATATGAGCTGCAAGGATTGGAGTAGACGAGAGTGGCCTAGTGGTCCAGTGGTCTAGTGAACAAGTGCCGGCGTCCGCCACTGGGCCACTGGATCACTTGATCACTAGAGCACTACAGTTTCCGCACCTGCGGCCAGAGGACTGAGACTACAGCAAGACTGACGAGCACGGCGCACCCGCCGACGAGAGTCGCCGCGGGTGCGCCGAACCGCTCGGCGATACTCCCACCGATGAAGCTGCCGACCGGGAACATCCCGCTGAACGCCAGCATGTAGACGCTGAGCGTCCGACCGCGGATGTGGTCCGGGGCAAGGGTCTGGACCAGCGTGTTGGTGAGCGAGGCGATTGACGTCTGGAAGAAGCCGATCGCCACGATTACCAGCAGGGCGAGGTGGAAGTTACGGACGAACGAGAACGCGACTATCATGACGCCCATGCAAAGCGTGCCCAAGACAAGAATCAGTCCCTTGTGGCGCGTCTTGCTGATCGTGGCCAGGGTCAGCCCGCCCACGACCGCGCCGACGCCGATGCAGGTCATCATTATCCCGTACCCGCGCGCGCCGGCGTGGAATACGTCCCGGGCAAAAATGGGCATCAGGGGCAGGTAGACGATACCGAACGAGCTGAATACCGCGGTCATGATGATGAGCGTTCTTATGTCCCGGTGTCCTTTGACGAACCTCAAGCCGGCCATGATCCGCTGCCCGACCGACTCGTCGGAACGGTGGGGCTGGGGCAGGGGCAGCCGAATCAGCCAGAGCGCACCGATGATGGCGAGAAAGCTCGCGCTGTTGATGCCGAAGCAGCCGCCCGGGCCGATGGTGCCGAGCAGCACGCCGGCGATGGCCGGGCCAATGATGCGGGCGGAGTTGAACATCGTCGAGTTGAGGGCAATCGCGTTCATGACGTTCTTGCGTCCGACCAGGTCCGGTATCAACGACTGGGCAATCGGGCCGTTGAGCGTGACGACGAATCCGGACAGGCAGGAAATAACCAGCACGTGGTAAATCGTCAGGACATGGGCCCAGTAGAGCACGGCCAGCACCAGCGCGAATACCGCCAGCACCGTCTGGGTCCAGATCATCAGGTTACGCTTGTTGAACCGGTCGGCCATGGCCCCGGCCGGCAGCGAGACAATCCATGCCGGCAGCCACATCACGGTCGAATTCAGCCCCACGAAGAACGGCGAGTTGGTCAATTGCAGGACCAGCCAGCCGGTCGCGATGTTCTGAATCCAGGTGCCGATGAGCGAACCGAGATTGCCGAACCAGTAGAGCCGGTAGTTCCGGTGTTCGAACGCGGCAAATGTGGTAGGCAGGGCTACGCCCGACGCCCGCACGACCTCTTCCTCGACTATCTCGAGGCCGGGCTTGTGGGGCTGTACCTTCGGGTCGTGCGTCGGCGGTTGATCCGGGTCTTCGTTTGGCAAGCGAGTATTCTACTCATATGGGCCAACCTGTAAACCTGCGGCGGAGGTCACCTACCTGGACGACAACGTCATCGCCCACGACCGTCCGCCCCGACGGAACCGCAAACCGTAACCCGCCTCTCGTAGCCCGCCATCCGCTGGTCGGCAATCGGCATCCGTCACTCGGAAATCAGACAACCGCCAGGGTCGCCGAGATCGCCGAGCCCGGCAATCCGAAATCTACGGCCTCGAATTGGCTGGCTGGAAACGAGCGCCCGGCACGGTCTCACCGCAGCCGGGCATAATCCCCGAACATCTTGTACAGAGCCGCGAACTCCGGCTTGAGTGTGGCCGCGGCCTTCAGCACCGCCGCCCGGTCCCGGGCGGCGAACGCATCACCCAGCCGGCCAAGCGCTTCCGACTCGGCCTTGATATGGGCCTCGGCCTCGGCCCGCTGCTGCTGGTTCAGTTCGTAGCGCCACCGGTCCAAGCCCGCGGACTCGACCCGGTTCCATGCCGACGCGGCCAGCGCGTACTCGGTCTTCAGGCTGTCGAGCGCGCCCGGGTTCAGCGACTCGGGCAGTCGGCTCTTACCCGCACTCACCAGCGCCTCCATTGGGGGATGGAACTCGGTCAGGTAGTCGAGGAAGTAGTCGATGCCGTTCCGGCGTCTCAGCTTCATCATCACCGTGCGCACCGGCTCCAACTCGTCGTGGGCCCGGGCCAGCGAGTCGGCATCGGCCAGCAGTACCGCGCGTTGGATCATCGTCTCGGCCCGTGACAGGTCGGGCTGCCACTCCGTATCGGCCTTGGCCCAGCGGCCGTGGCGCCGCCGGAATTCGTGCCACTCCACCGACAGCACTGCCAGTGCGGCCTTGGACCGTGCGGTATCGCCTTCGCTGGTAAGCGAGAGCGCCGGGATGTAGGCGCCGTCCAGCCGGGCCATACCACTACGGATGTCGGGCCGGGCGCACCCGGCACCCAAAACGGCGGCCAGGGCCAGAACAAGCGCGGACAGTCTCAAATTGTCATATTTGCTCATACATATATAGACTCGCTCGTCGCCGCAAGGTTCCGGCACGCAAGCGTACAGCCCGAGTTCAGGCGCGAGCTGACGTCGGCTCGCAACACGCTGACCACTGACCGCTCTCCGCCCTGCTCCGCTCAAACTCGAAACTGGTCACTCGCGTCCACAGGGTAGATCGCGACCTACGGCCTACGGTTCGCGGCCTATGGCTTCGGGTTCATTATGATGAACCGCGCGACATGGCCGGCAGAGGCGAAGTCAGGAGCGCGCAGTCGGAGGCCGATGCTCGCAACTGGACACCGGAACCTGGAATCTCGCGCTCGATGGCGCGACTATCGCTGAACCATGACTTTGGCAACGGCCGACGACTCGGAACGCACAAAGTACACGCCCGGACTCAGTCGGCTCACGTCATTCGCGCCGGGCTTCAGCCTCATGACGTTCCGACCAGTGATGTCGAGCAACTCGCTTCTCGCCTCTCGCCTCTCGCCTCTCGCTTCAAGGACCAGGACGCCGCGAACGATGGTCGGCAACTTCGTCATTCTGACTTCGGACTTCGTCATTTCCTCGGCGCCTACATAGTACCCCATCCGGTACACCGGGTATACTTCGAGGTTACCCGCAAACGGCGTGCCGAGGCCGAGGTTGTTAGTGGTCGCAGCCTGGTCTTCAAGCGGCACGCAGCAGATGAAGTTCTCGCCTGCAATCAGCGAGTCCGACCCCCAGTTGTAGGTCCACGTGATGGAATCGGTCCCCGCGCCGGACGTGACAGTCGCCCAGTCCCAGGGCATCTGCGTGGTGCCAACACGGTTCACCACACCCATCATCGTCGTCCGGCCGGGAGTCCAGCGGTTCACGCCTTTGCCGGTCAGGGGCGGGCGAGCGAACACAGTTGTGTCGCCCGGCAACCGGTTGAATGCCGCGCGCACCTTGGTGTCGTTGGCCGGCGCGTCCGTTATCACCGTCACGTTGTCGCTGCCCCGGTTCGCAACGTAAGTCTTGTTCGTGACCGGGTTCACCACCGCCGCACAGGGAGTGGCTCCCGTCAGCAGCGTGGCGGTGGCGTTCGTGGCCCCGTCAATCACAGTCATGTTGTCGCTGCCGAAGTTGGGAACGTATATCTTGTTGGTGACCGGGTTAACCGTCAGCTCGTAGGGTCCGGTCCCCGCCGGCAGCGTGGTGGTGCTGCCCGTGGTTCCGTCAATTACCATCACGCTGCTGCTGCCGTTGTTGGCGACGTAGATCTTGTTGGTGACCGGGTTCACTGCCACGGCGCGGGGCCGCGTGCCCGCCGGTACCGTGGTGGTGTTGTTCGTCGCTCCGTCAATCACCGTCACGGTGTCGTTGCCGTGGTTGGCGACGTATATCTTGTTGGTGACCGGGTTCACCGCCAGCCCAAAGGGAGAGGATCCTACCGCCACCGTGGTCGTGCCGTTCGTCGCCCCGTCTATCACCGTGACGTCGTTGCTGCTGACGTTGGCGACATATATCTTGTTGGTGACCGGGTTCACTGCCAGGTCGAATGGCGAGGTCCCCACCGCCACCGTGGTTGTTCCGTTAGTGACTCCGTCTATCACAGTCACGCTGCCGGCGCCGTTGTTTGCGACGTAGATTCGATTGGTGACCGGGTTCACGGCGATGGCATCGGGTTGGTCTCCCGCCGCCACCGTGGTCGTGTTGTTCGTCGCCCCGTCTATCACCGTCACGTTCGCGCTGCCGTAGTTGGCGGCGTAGATCTTGTTGGTGACCGGGTTTACCGCGATCGCACGGGGTTGGTTGCCCGCCGCCACCGTGGTCGTGCCGTTCGTCGCCCCGTCTATCACCGTGACGTCGTCACCGGTGTTATTTGCGACATAGATTCGATTGGTGACCGGGTTCACCGCTACGGCACGGGGTTGCTCTCCCGTCACAACGGCGGCCGCACCATTCGTGGCACCGTCGATGACAGTTACGTTGTCGTCGTCATAGTTGGCGGCGTAGATCTTGTTGGTGACCGGGTTCACCGCCACGGCAATGGGCTGCGTGCCGGCGGGCACCAGGGCCGTGTCGTTGGTCGCACCGTCTATCACCGTCACGTTGTTGCTGTTGAGGTTCGCGACGTAGATCTTGTTGGTGACCGGGTCCGCCGCCACGGCAATGGGCTGCGTGCCCACGGGCACCAGGGCCGTGTCGTTGGAGGTGCCATCCATCACCGTCACATTCGCGCTGCTGTTGTTGGCGATGTAGACCTTGTTCGTGACCGGGTTCACGGCCACGGCACAAGGGTACGTGCCGGCGGGCACCAGGGTCGTGTCGTTGGTTGCGCCATCAATCACCGTCACGTTGTTGCTGAGTGAGTTCGGGACGTAGATCTTGTTCGTGATCGGGTTCACCGCCACGGCAATGGGCTGCGTGCCGGCGGGCACCAGGGTCGTGTCGTTGGTTGCGCCATCCATCACCGTCACGTTGTTGCTGTTGAGGTTTGCGACGTAGATCTTGTTCGTGACCGGGTTGACCGCCAGGGGCCAAGGGTGCGAGCCTGCGGGCACCAGCGTAGTGTCGTTGGTGGCGCCGTCGATGACCGTCACGTTGTCGCTGTTGTAGTTCGTGACGTAGACCTTGTTGGTGACTGGGTTCACCGCTACGGCACAGGGGTGGGTGCCGGCGGGCACCAGAGTCGTGTCGTTGGTTGCACCGTCTATCACGGTCACATTGTTGCTGCTGTGGTTTGCGACGTAGATCTTGTTCGTGACCGGGTTCACCGCCAGGGCATAGGGCGACGAGCCTGCAGACACCAGAGTCGTATCATTGGTTGCGCCGTCGATGACCGTCACGTTGTCGCTCTCGGAGTTCACAACGTAGATCTTGTTCGTGACCGGGTTCACCGCCACCGCATAGGGGCCCGTGCCTGCGGGCACGGTGGCCGTGACCCAATCCGCCGAAGCGGTCCCGATGCTCGCGGCCACCGCCAGGCAAACCGCCAGGATTCCGACCGTACGACTCTTCTTTGTTGTCATTTGTCACTCCTCGCGGGCGATGTCCTCGTCCGCAGTGAATCGGTGTAGATTCACGGTTTCCTGCCATGTCCCTTCCGCGTCAAGCCCATGCGGGCTGCTGTCTCCACGTAAGATTATGGGCGGATTCAGGGCCGGAGTCAAGCGGACGAAAGATGGCCTAGGGGCCAAGGGGTTCACGGGTCGAGTGCGCAGGGAAAGAGAGTCGGGCGCGGGTCATTACGGTGAACCGCGTGTGATAGGCAGCAGGCTGGATGTCGGAAGCGCAGAGTCCGACACTGTCAAATGCAGACCGACGCCGAGCCTCCCAGCCCGCCAATCGTCACTCGACAATCGCCAATCAGGAATCCGCGGGCTTGCGCTGATGACAAGGGAGACGCCGCCCGCGCGCGGACCAACTAGGTGTGTCCCCGAAATAGCGGGGGCTTCACCGGGACTTCAGGTGTCAAGCCGGGCCTGGCGCGAGCATGATCTTGCGGACGTGAACCGTCCTCCGTGCACCGTTCTCCGTCCCTGAATGCTGATCGCTTCCCTGATAAAGCGGCTCGACCCGGCGAAACAGATATGCACCGTGGCGACGAACGCGGGATCTCGGCCCATACCCGGAGACACGCCCCAAAGTTTATCTTGACAAGAGGGTGGGGGGTGGTACACTGGGCCACTCAGCCAATAAGAACCGGAGGGAACATGTAATGTCCGGTTCTCCCAAGGCTTCGTCCACATCTTCGACCGTCCGGTCGAAGCAGACGAGAGCCACACTGGCTAACTCAGTGACAGAGGAGGAAACATGAGGGCACCAGCCATCACGCTGGCGATAGTCGTGGCGCTCGCTCTCGCGGGCGCAAGCAGCGCACTGGGCGATACGCTCTCGGTCGCGCTCGACGACGTCGCCGTCATCGGCGGCTCCATTCGGGAGAAGTCCGTGAGCCGCGTCGTGCTCCGCGCGTCCCTACCCAAGCAGGTACTCGACGCCAGAGTGGATTTCGCTAAACTGGAATTCCCCGCATTTCTCAGTGACACCAGCCGGACCGCAGTCTCGGTCGTCGCGCACGACGGCCAGACGGCATGGTCGCGCGGCGAGGTATCGTGGACAGTGCCTTGGCGTCGGCCCGGTGGCGACTTCGACTCGCTGAGCCAGGCCTGGTTCATCGCGCTGCCCGGCGACAAACGGCCGGTGGTGCTGGACATCACCGAGACCGTTCGCGGCTGGCAGCAGGGCAAGGGGTCGTATGGGCTGTTCCTGAAACGGCCGGACGACGAGGGCGGCGGGTTCCGGGAAGAGTGCGACCGCCTGCGCGAAGCCCTGGGCAAGGCACGGGTGAAGTTCTACTTCACGCAAATCCAGCAATGATGCGTCCGGTAGCGGTCGTTTCGCTGCTGCTGGCCTTGCTCATCTTAAGCTACGGCAGTCCTTGGGTCGGGCAGGAATGGCTCGGTCGGCGCGACTCGTCTGCGGACATAACAGCCTTTATAGCGATTGGGCGTTCGAACCAACCGTGGGCTGTCTGGCACGGCCACTCCGGCGACACGACCCTGATGTACTCAACATGGCTTGGCGACCGTTGGGACACCGAGCATGGAGTTGGCTCTGATCGGCCTAACCTTGACAGCCGGCCAGCGCCTTCTCTGTGCTTCGACGGCCAGAACCGCACTTGGGTTGCGTGGACTAACTTATGGCCCAACAACACCTATGACGTGGCCTCGCGCTTCTGGGACGGCGATAGCTGGAGCCGGGAAATCCAAGTGAACAGCCGTCCTGACACGGAGTGCGCCATGGGGCCAGCAATCGCCTTCGGCGGCGGCCAGTTGTGGTGCGTCTGGGACTGCTTTCATGATGTATCATCGACGAATTACTCGGTCTTTGCCAGTTGCTGGAATGAGGATTCGGGAGTCTGGGGGCCTCAGACGCGAGTGAGTCCGCCCGACGGCGAGATGCACTGGTGGAACAAGGTTGCTGTTGACCAGCAGGGCAGACCACACGTGGTCTGGTGCACCGCTTCGTTGTATACCGTGTTCTACAGCTACTACGATGGCTGCCAGTGGGTCGGGCCATTTCCGGTCAACGACACGACTCGAGTGCTCGCGTCATGGGTGGCCGCCCCGGCCATTGCCATTGACCGTGAAGGCATCCTGCACGTCTGCTTCACGGGCGCCACGAGGGGGGCGATGTACCGAGACATCTTCTACTCCAGCAACGACGGCTCGGGCTGGCGGCCGTGTGAGAAGGTATCCCAGGACAGCATCTATGACGAATGGTACTCAGACATCGCCGCGGACAGACCGGACAATGTCTGGGTAGTCTGGGACCGGCAGGGCGAAGGCTCGGACGATTTTCGCGTCTACGCCTCACGCCGAGACAGCAGCGGGTGGTCCCCGGAAGAGCGGCTTGACAACGACATCTCGCGCGATGACGGCTATCCGCACGTCGCCCTAGACACGTGCGGCTCCCCGTGGGTTGTCTGGGACGCAATGCCGATAGGCAACGGCTTCGACATCTTCTACAACCGGTACTTGGTCCCCAATGCTGCTCGAGAATCTCGGCAGGCAAACCCTATCGAAGGGAAGTGCGGCCTGATAGCTCGCCTGGCTTCTGCCCATCGTGTCAGCTTCTGCTACAACCTGACGTTACCCGGTCGAGTCCGACTCGACGTCTTCGACAAGACCGGGCGACAGGTCTGGAGTGCTACTGAGAGCTGGCGCGACCCGGGGCAATACGCCACCGACTGGGCTGGCCGATGCTATAGCGGAAAGTTGGCACCAGCCGGCATCTATTTCTGCCGGCTGGTTGCCACAGGAAGTGAAGAAACATGCAGCTTCGTGCTGCTACAAGATTAGAACCGAGGGAGACAATAATGAGAAGAACAAGAGCAGGTCTGTGCGGCGCGATTGTGCTGGCTGTCGTGAGTCTCGCGGTCGCAACGCAGTACTTGGTCCCTTCGGAGCAGTATCAGACAATCCAGAGTGCCATCATCGCCGCCAGCGACGGTGACGTCATCTCAGTCTGGGGCCCGGAAGGGTTCCCGCCGCCGTACACATACAACGAGAACGTAGACTATCTCGGCAAGAGCTTGGTCGTGGTGAACCGGAGCTTCATTGAGGAGATATCCGGCTACCCGCCGAGCTGGGAGTACGTGACCATTTGTGGTTCTTCGACTGCTCCGGTCGTGACGATGACCGGAAGCAATTTGGTCGTACCCCGCGTCGTGCTGAAGGGATTCACCATCACCGGCGGTGGGGGTACGTATGGCGGCGGCATCAAGTGCCAGGACGTGGTGGCGGTGCTTGAGAACAACCACGTGCAGGACTGAGCGCAGAGAGGAACGGGGATGCGCTCCATCCCGGTCTTCGCTGTTCTGCTGGCGCTCCTGGCCTGCGGTTTCAGCAAAGGCTGGGTCGGACAGCAGATGGTCAACCGTCCCAACAAGGATACTTGCGACTTGTATCCAGCCATGGCGTTCGAAGCCACAGGGCGTCCTTGGATTGCCTGGACGAAGCACCACTGCGAGTCAACGTTGGTGTACTCCCGCTGGGACGGTGACCGTTGGACCCCCCAGCATGGCGTCGGTGCCGACGCTCCGGGTGTTGACACTAGACTCAGGGCATCGCTCTGCTTCGACTCGCAGAACCAGGCTTGGCTTGTCTGGGACGATATCTACGAGAACAACACTTATGACATCGGTTCCTGCTATTGGGCTGACACTTGCTGGAGTCCAGAGACTCAGGTGAACCAGCCCGATTCTACCGAACTGGACTTTGCGCCGAAGGTCGCCTGCGGCGGTGGCCAAGTCTGGTGCGTCTGGTACGGCGGCCCAACCGACATGTCACCCTACTCGGTGTTTGCCAGTCGCTGGTGCGGCTCCGCGGGCTTCTGGGAACCAGAGATGCAGGTTAGCCCGCCGGACAGTACTTACCACTGGTGGTGTGACGTTGCCGTTGACGCGGCAGGCACGCCACATGTGGTCTGGTGCAACAGCGACCGGCGGCTGATCTTCTACAGCTACTACGATGGCGCAGGCTGGCGTGGGCCGACTGCAGTGAACGATACGGTGGCTGTTGGTGCGACAGGCTGGGCCGCCCCACGCATCGTAGTAGACCGTGCCGGCGTCCTGTACGTTTGTTATACGGGCGTTGCGCAGGGCGCTACCGGCCGGGACATCTTCTACAGCCGGAATGACGGCACTGGCTGGACACCATCGGTACGAGTGACGAGTGATACCGAGCCCAACTACGATGAATGGTACTCGGACATCGCCGCCGACAGACGCGACAACGTATGGATAGCTTGGGAAAGGCAAGGCGAAGGGGCGGACGATTTTCGCATGTATGCAGCTCACTTCGACGGCGAGCTATGGTCAACAGAACAACGATTGGACAACGACAACGCTTATTACGATGGGGCTGCCACCATTGCCCTGGATACCGCGGGTCTCCCCTGGGTCGCGTGGAACGCAACCACGTACAGCGCGGGCAACAACGACATTTACTTCAACTACTACCTGATTCCGGGTGCACTCAACCAAGCCGTGTCCTGTCCCCCAGCCGCCCGCATGCTGTCCTTGCGTGCTCTCATGCTAGGGAATGGTCGAACGAGGTTCTGCTACGCCGTACCCACGTCTGGCGTCGCTCGAATGAACATCTACGACCGGCTCGGTCGTCGCTTGGCAGTCATCGCAGAAACGCGCTCAGTCGCAGGTCAGTATTCCGTTGAATGGAATGGACGTACTCTAGACGGAAAACCCGCCCCAACCGGCACTTATGTTTGCCGGCTGCAGGCGGGAGGAATGTATGCGACATGCAGCTTCGTGCTGCTGTCGCACTGAAATGAAACGGAGGACAAAGTGAACATCACGAGAATCAGTTTTCTTGCATTGACGGCCCTTGCCTTGGTTAGCGTTGCCGCAGCGACGCAACGCTTGGTTCCGTTCCCGTACCAGCACATTCAAGATGCCATCAACGACGCCCAGAACGGCGACACAATCTCGGTCTGGGGCCCGCCACCGGGCCAGAACGCGCCGCCATACATCTATCACGAGAACATCGTCTTCCGTCCTAACATTAGCCTGACTGTGGCAAATCGGAGCTTCCTTGGCGCAACGCCGTGCCCGCCGAGCTGGGATAGAGTTGTCAAGACGGCCTGCAGAACCGCCCAACTTCCTCGAAGTCCCGGCGGTAGAGAATGGCGGCTACAATGAGGGCCAATGCTATCCGGCTCGTCTTCGCGCTGACGGCCACCGCCGCGTTTGGCAATGGTTGGGTCGGGCAACAGATGGTCAACCGTCCCGACGGGGACACGTGCGATTTGTATGCATCCATCGCGTTCGATGCCACGGGGCGACACTGGGTCGTCTGGTCAAAGAACCTTTGCGACTCAACGTTGGTGTACTCCCGATGGGACGGTGACCGCTGGACTCCACAGCAGGGCGTCGGTGCAGACGCTCCGGGTGTCGTCATCAGAATCAGGGCATCGCTCTGCTTCGACAGCAGTGGACGCGCTTGGCTGACCTGGACTAACCAGAACCTCGACAACTCCCTCGACGTGGCTTCCAGTTTCTGGACGGACTCCGGATGGAGTCCTGGAACTCAGGTGAACACGCCCAGTGCCAACTCTATCAACTCTGCGTCGAAGATGGCGTGCGGCGGTGGGCAAGTCTGGTGTGTCTGGAACGGCGCGCCGACCGACGTGTCGCCCTTCTCTGTGTTCGCCGGTCGCTGGAACAGCCTAGCAGGCGCTTGGGAACCAGAGATGCAGGTCAGCCCGCCGGACAGCACCTACCATTGGTGGTGTGACGTTGCCGTTGACGCGGCAGGCACGCCACATGTGGTCTGGTGCAACGGCGACCGGCGGCTGATCTTCTACAGCTACTACGATGGCGCAGGTTGGCGTGGGCCGACTGCAGTGAACGATACGGTGGCTGTTGGTGCGACAGGCTGGGCTGACCCACACATCGTAGTAGACAATGCCGGCGTCCTGCACGTTTGTTATACGGGCGTTGCACAGGGCGCCACCGGCCGGGACATCTTCTACAGCCGGAATGACGGCACTGGCTGGACGCCATCGGTACGAGTGACGAGTGACACCGAGTACAACTACAACGAATGGTACTCGGACATCGCTGCCGACAGACGCGACAACGTGTGGATAGTTTGGGAAAGGCAAAACGAAGGGGCAGACCAGTTCCGCATCTACGCGGCTCACTCCGACGGTTGGCTGTGGTCAAAGGAACAGCGGTTGGACAATGACAGCGCGTACTACGATGTCAATCCGGCCATCTGTTTGGATACTGCGGGACTCCCTTGGGTCGTCTGGAACGCACACCTGTACACCGCGCCCAACAGCGACCTGTTCTTCAACCGATTGGTGGAGACCGGCATTGCCGAGTCGAAGCCTGCGCCAGCCGTCCGCAGACTGTCTGTGCGTGCACACGTCACAAGTACCGGTAGGGCGAGGTTCTGCTACGCAGTGCCTACGGCTGACGTCGCCCGAATGGACATCTACGACCGGCTCGGACGCCGCGTGGCTGTCATCGCAGAAACGCACTCAGCCGCAGGTCAGTACTCGGCTGAGTGGAATGGACGTACCATAAACGGAAAGTCCGCCCCGACCGGCAGTTATGTTTGCCGGCTGCAGGCGGGAGGAATGAACGCGACATGCAGCTTCGTGCTACTGTCGCAGTGAAATGAAACGGAGGATTGTGTGAACATGATGAGAATCGGCTTTCTTGCACTGACGGTCCTTGCCTTGGTTAGCGTCGCCGCAGCGACGCAACTCTTGGTTCCGAGTTCGTACCAGCACATTCAAGATGCCATCGACGTCGCTGTTGACGGCGACACGGTGTCGGTCTGGGGCCCGCCGCAGGGCCAGCCGCTGACACCGCCGTGGACGTATTACGAGCATCTGGCCGACACTACCGGCAAGAGCCTGTTCATAGTGAATAGGAGCTTCCTGCCTGCTGGAGGAACGGGTTATGACTCTAGCTGGAACCACGTGATCATTCATGGTATTCCGACTGCTCCGGTCGTGACGATGAGAGGAGACACGTCGACCGTACCCCGCGTCGTGCTAAAGGGATTCACCATCACCGGCGGTGGGGGTACGTATGGCGGCGGCATCAACTGCCGGGACGTGGTGGCGGTGCTTGATAAGAACCACGTGCACGACTGCGGCGCTACGTTCGGCGGTGGCATCTCATTCTTACACTGCGACAACGAGTCGGATGAGACCTTGTTCGTCAGAGGCTGTCTCATCACCAGCAACGCCGCGAGCTATGGTGGTGGCGGCATATACTTCAACAGGACGATCAACTTCTGCCAGACGGAGATCCGCCTGGAGGGAAATGAGATTTGCGAAAACACGGCAACCCTCAGAGGCGGCGGCGTGTACATGCGCAAGCCTTGCCAGGCGTACGGAGAGGGCCAGCCGGACGGAGCCAACGACACCATCCTCAGTGACAACGTCGTGCATCTCAACAGAGCGACCGGCGGCGCGTTGGCCCTCGGCGGCGGGATCTACTCTGAGAACATGTATTCGGGATGGGTCAAACGCAACCAGATTACAGACAATCAGCCCGAGGGCATTTGCATGAACACAGATGATATTTACAGCGCCCCTCTGAAGCTGGGCGATACCGAGTATCCGGGGTTCAATGTTCTGATGGGGAACGGGTCGGAAAACGGGGGGTGGTGTGACTACAGATTGGCAAATGGAGCTACGTTTACCCTCCGTGGGTTCGCGCGCGGCAACTACTGGGGTACGCTCAACGGAGCCACTATCCGCAGCCACATTCAGTTGGGCGGGTTTCCTGACTGCCCTTGGTTGGACCCCATAGCCGCTTCGGGGAAGTGGTTCTCTGTGGATTCGTCCTCGAGGTGCACGACGAACGTTCTCGTCACCGGCGACTTGAGGGTTGAGCCCGGAGTCGATCTGTGGATAAAGCCGAGCGATACTTTCCAGTTCGCGACGTTGCCTGATACCTCGCTGCCGGGCGGTGACCCGGACAAGACCGACTTCATACTCGCGGGCCAAGGCAGCATCTTGCAGGCGATAGGCTCGCCTGTTGCTGCTCAGGGCCATACCTGTTTCACGTCCCTGCCAACAGTGGGGTCGCCCATAGCGGATGAGTGGTATGGTATCCGGCTTAACCCCGGGAGCAACGCCACGTTGAAGTACTGCGACGTGAACTCAGCCTACGCCGGTGTGGAGGTGCAGCAGTCCGCATTCGCGGAGATAGAGTCGTCAGAGGTGCATGGCTGCGAGTTCGCCGGGGTCTGCAATCTCGGGGGGCGGGTCAACGTGCTTGGGAGTACGGTGGAGGACAACGGGGTCTACGGGGTCAGGTGTGAGTTTTCGGCAGAGCCGGAAGAGCCAAGCCTGGTGGACGACTGCTATCTCAGAGACAATGGCTATGCTGGGGTGTCTCTTACGTGCGCCGACCAGGCGGATGACGTGCCGCATCGGATCATTCACAATGACATACTGGTCGGTAACGCCTATGGGGATTCGACGTACGGGATCGAGATCAAGTTCGCAGGCGACTCTGTCAGGATTGACAGCAACTGTGTTTCCGGTTTCCATCAGGCAGGAATCGCACTCTGGACATCCTCGCCGTCCATCGTGGGCAACACGGTGCTCGGCGACACTGCCAGCATCAGCGGGATTGCCTTTCTTGACTGGTCGTACCCGTATGTGCGATGGAACACAGTGGACTCGAACCAACGCGGCGTGTTCAGCGCTAGCTTCTCATATCCGGACCTAGGGACCGCGGCGGACTCGGGCAACAACAGCATCCTGTTCGACAATGACTGGTGGGTGTACCAACCCTCCCTCGCGCCGCACGTGATGGCCCGGGGCAACTGGTGGGGTGATACTAACCCGAGCCAGCATCCTGGGAAGTTCATCGGTGACGTCGTATACACGCCGTGGTTGTACGGCCCGCCAGGGGGCGGAGATGGTCAGCAGAGCGCCGGGTCGGCATCATCGCTCCTGCAAACCGGTCTGGGCCGACCTTTGCCGATGCCAATGAGAGGCACGGCCCGGATACCATTCCAGATCGCGCAGGCCGGGCCTGTGTCGCTCAATATCGTCGATGCCTCTCTGGCCGAGTGGTCCGCGCGCTGGTGCGCGGCGAGCGTGCACCGGGGCGGTACAACGTGACCTGGGACCGCTCGGATAACTCGGGCCGCCTGATGCCGGAAGGGGTCTACTTCCTCCGTTTCGAAGCCGGTGTCCGGCGGGACGTTCAGAAGCTCGTGGTGATGCACTGAGTCTATGACCTGTCAGGCCGGGTGGTTCCGACCCTTGCGTACGGGCGGATGCGAACAGGAAGCTATGCCGCCGCGTGGGACGGCCGGGACGAGTACGGACGTCCGGCAGGCAGCGGCGTGTACTTCTGCCGGCTTCAGGCCGGTGGGTTCACGGCCGCGAGGAAGATGGTGAAGACGGAGTAGATGAAAGGGGTCGAGGAATCCAGGATTCAAGGAATCGAGTGACGGACTAGAAGCCTGACAATCAGACAGCCGCCCGGTGAGAGCCGGGCGGCTGTCGTTGTAGTGCGACTCGGCGTCGGTTTCCAGTTCCCAGTTTCACGTATGCGGCAGGCAGACCCGCGCGTGAGTCGGAAGCCGTCATTTTTTGGGGGGGGGGATTTCGGGGACTTACTTAACTCGAATGCGGGGCCCCGCGTTCAACGTCGAAGTGCAACGGCGAGTGAGGCAGCGGTGCCAGTGCCCGGCGGGGTTCGGGGTTCTCCATCAGTCGAAGCGCACCAATTCGGGCCAGGATGTCAAGGCGGCATCGCGCCTTTCGGGCGCGAGTTTCCAGTGACCAGTTTGCAGTTGGCAGTTGGCGGGCGCGAGAAACCGGCTCACGAACATGCCCACGGTCATATCGACCATCATATCGACAATTATAGTATCGAACATACTGACCATCATGCTGACGAACATGCCGACGGTCATAGCGACGTTCATGCTGACGGTCACAGCGACGAACATGCTGACGGTCATAGCGTCAATCATCTCGATAGTCATGCTGAGAGTCATGTCGACAATCGTGCTGACGGTCACCTCGACCATCATGGCGACGTTCATAGTCACGGTCATACCGACAATCATGTCCACAATCATGCCGACAAACGGGCCGACGTACGAGCCCCCGGGCCACCCACCTGGGTGGAAAGCGGTAGGAATCGGGCTCTAGCTCCCCCTCTGTTTGTCATTTGCACCCGCATCTGCCTGACTACCGCTGATTCGGTTCATGCAAAGGCCTGAGTATCAGTCTCGCAAGCCGACTGCGCAGCAGTCAGAGAAACGGGCTGCCTTTCGGTCCGGGCTTCCATGCACGGTTCGAGCCGGCAGTCAGTCGTACCACCACCCTGCTTCATGAAGGCCCGGTCTGACGGTCATTCAGCCGCACCAACAATGAAGCTGTCAGACTCGCGGTCCTATCAAGCTATGATTTCAGCACTTACCTGCCTTTCTGCTTCTCGGTCGGCCTGCGCGACTGAGACGGCATCAGCGGGGGTAACCGTTCCCCCAACGGTTACCCGGCTGAACAGGCGGAGGCGAGACCGAATGAGGGTTTCAGTCAGGGTTTAACTGCCAAGCTGCGTAGAATCAGGTGGTTGTGGTCGTGAATCAGGCTCATGGTTGGTCCTCGCGGGGTCGGGTCTGTTCGGCTGTGTCAGGCTGAGAGTAGACAGGGCAACAGGAGGTTCAATCCAAGTGCATGGTTTTTGGCTCGAAATGCAGATTGATATATGAGGGGACAAGAGAGCCCCGAAAGGAACAAACATGTCTGATGTAACGAGAAGAATAGACCGGTGGAAGGCGAAGTACTCGCCGGAACTGGCCAAAGCCACCTGCGACCGTATCTATGATGATATGGTGCGGCGGTACGAGGACTCGGTCGTCGCGCTGTGCACGACCGAAGCGAAGACACGGCAGGTCCTGAACGCGCTGGGCATCAGCACCTGCATGTACGTGCCCTATCTCAGCTATGCGCGGGAGTTGTTCAAGCTGTCGCGCCAGCGGGGAATCACGGGGACGAGCTTCGCCATGGCGGCCAAGGTGCTCGCGGACAAGTGGCAGGCGCGGAACCTGGATGCGCTGGCGCTGGAGACCATCTTCAAGCAGGTCTTCGGCTCGGCCGAGCCGGAGCCGTAGGGGCGCGTTCAGCGGCCGCGCTCGGTTGGGCGACCAAGGCCGCGTCCGCGGCGGCGATGACTGCGGCGATGGGCAGGGCTTTGGCCCGCGGTTTCGATCGAGGTCCTGACCGGAGCTTTGGCCGGCGCGTTCCCAATGCGGTCTAATGCGCTTGCACATCCGCTTTCCTCGCCGTTTGCCCTGCCGTTTGTCCCGCCGCTTGTACGGCGGCTTTGAGAGGCGCTTGTTGGGAAGCCTTTCGGTGAATTCCCGATTTTCGATTGTGGATTGTTGATTGGCAGATGGCGGTTGGCGGTACGCCCGGCGTGGTCAGGAGCCGCCGAGGACGCCGCCCATTTTCAAGCCCAGCATCCAGCGGAAGGCGAATTGGTGGCCACCGGTGACAGCCCAGTAGCGCCAGATGGGGAAGTCGGCGTAGAGCGGCCCGAGCTTGAGCCTGATACCGGCGTCCATGCGGGGCTGCCAGAAAGGTTGAGGTTGAGGCTGAGGTTGAGGTTGGGGGTCGCCGACGTTGCCGAGGTCGAAGAAGGGGTGGAAGGACACCAGGGACAGTGCCAATTTTGGTGCATTCCCCTCAAAGTTGAGACCGTAGGCGGCGCGGCCGTGCACGTACCCGTCGCCCGCGGCGTACCCGCCCGCGTAGCCGCGGCAGTTGACGTCGGCGTCGTAGTGCCAGTGTTCCTGTCCTGATGTCCAGCCTTCGTACCCCCAACTGACCGGCTCGGACCCGTTGCTCGTCAGGCCGCCGGAGAGGTAGAACTGGTCTTGCGCCGGCACGTCGCCCCAGACGTACCCGGCGAACACTCGCAGCGTGAGGTTGAACGGCCGCAGTCCGCGCCAAGTGTGTGATTGTTCCAGCGCGGCTCGCAGGTAGTTGGAGTTGCTGCCGAGCGCGGTAAGGCCCCGGCGCAGGTAAATCTGAGCGCCACCGAGGAAGAGACGGGATTCGTAGGTGTGCGCAACCTTCAGGCGTATGTCGGCGGTGCGAGCCGAGTCCCAAGCCAACGAGTCGCGGAAGCGCAGGTTGTAGAGGTCCAGAATGCGATAGCCGAAGTCGATTGTCGTTTTCGGCTGCCGGAACGCGGGCCCGAGTTCCTGGGTGAAGAAGAGCTTGGCCCCCGCGTCGACGAGCGAGTAGTCGAGCGCGGCATAGACGCGCAGCCGGTCGCTCAAGAACGTTAGCGGGGTCTGGTAGTTGACGCTCGAGTGCCAGTCGTCGATCTTGGTGCTGTAGATTTCGCTGACGGTCCACTGGTGGCGGCCGCGTAGCGGCCCGGCGTCGTAGAACTGGCGCCCTTGGGCCCAGGCCGAGAGCTGGAGACCGTGGTAGTTGTCAATCCACGCATACGGGCCGTAGAAGAGTTGGTAGTCGGTGAAGCTGGGCAGGGCGAACACCGGACGTACCGTCACGCGGTGGTCTCCGAGCCGGGTCGGCAGGATGGTGTCAACGGGCGACGTGCCCATGAGTTGGGCGTTCACTGTTGGGAAAAGGGTGGCGAAGTCGGAACGCGTCGGGTGTGCGCCGGACTGTGAATCGACCCAGTCGCGCATCAGTGAGTCGAAGGCAGGCCGTCCGATTCGTCGTTCTGCGGCAAGCATCATGAGCGCGGGCCGGGATTGAACCGCGGCTTGGTAGCCGACCTGGTCGCGGCACTTGGTCAGGTCGGTGCAGAGAATCTTGTTCGAGGCGCCAAGGTAGTAGTACAGCTTGTTGTAGTACTCGCTGTTCAGCCCGGTGAGCAGCCAGCCGAGCACCGGGTTTGACACGAGGCTGGTTCGTCCGTATCTGTCGTCCATGTAGCGCATGGCCGAGTATGAGGCCGGGCCCTGGGCGATACCGGGGTAGCTCAGCTCGTCGGCGCCGGTCGCGCAGGCGGTCCATTGGAGCGCGACCTGCTGCGCCAGCGCCTGTTCGAATACACGAGTGTACGGAATCGGCTGCGTGGCCATTACTATGAGCCCGGGGTATGACGCATCCTGGGCGACGATGCCCGAGCCGTCCACGATAGTCAGGTTTGCGAAGGGGAACGGCCCGTTCCACTCCTGCATCCGGCGCAGCATATCGGCGGTCGTCAGCAAGGCATAGTACCATTCGGCATTGGCGAAGCTGCGGGCGAGGATGGTGATGTTCGTGCCGGCAATTGAACGAGACATCTCCTTCAGTTTGGGCAGTGCCACGATTGCCAACTCCGAGATGTTCTTCGCCTCGATGCGGTAAGTATGGCGGCCGAGCCATAAGTCGTCCACTTGAGAGTAAAACGTCGAGTCGGGACCGGTCACGCTCAGGTCCGCGGCTACATCAAGCGTTACGTGGTAGTTGGCGAACGCGGAAGGAGAGTGGCCGAACACGTGGTATCCGCCGAGCAGCCAACCGGCGACAGGGGTACGGGCCGCGACCTCGGGAAACCAGTGGGCGAGCACGAAGCTTCGGCCGTTCCGCGCACACTCGCCGAACCGGGTCGGAACCTGCGTGCGGAACCTGACGAAGACTGTGACTGACTCGCCCGGAGCAAGCGGTGGGCTGAGGAACAGTCCGAGTTCGGTTTCCGTCTCGGATGTCAGAACCACCCGGCCGCCGGATTCGACCGAGTCGATTGCCAGCCACCCGCGGTCGCGTTCGCGGGCGAGCGAGAAATCGAACCTGCCCATCGCCTCGAGTTCGTGGGCATAGGTTGTGGAGCGGTCACGAAACGCGTTGGGGTAGAGGTGGAACCAGAGCGAGCCGAGCGTATCGCTGCCGGTGTTCAGGTAGCGGACTTCTTCGGTGCCACGGACCAGCCCGGCGGCATCGTCGAGCCGGGCCGAAATCGCGTACCGGACCCGGATTGGCGCCGGACCTCTATCCGCAGATACCACAGATTCTGTTCCGGATTGGATCTGCGCAATCTGTGTAATCTGTGGATCTCCTATGCCCGACGTCCACTCCGGATTTCCATCAGTAGATTCGGCAGTTCGCTTTCCGGGTTCTCTCTGAGTAATCTGCGTAATCTGTGTAATCTGTGGATTTCCTATGCCCGACGCTCCGTGCGGCGCGGCAAGCACGGACGCGGCGACACCCAACAGCAGCAGCGGCCAGACCGGGGACCGCTTCATCAGTCAGTAGGTTGTGAGCGGAAGACCCGGGTGCAGGCTGACTCTATCTGCGCCAGCACCCTGCGGTCGAGGCCTTGCACGGTCGCGGGCGGGATGAGCTTTGCCAGTTCGCGCTCGACTGCTTCGGGCCGGGCCGTCTCGAAGGCGTCAATGGTCGAGCAGCAGGCGCGGGCGAATGAGAGATACGCACGATGCATGGCGGATGGGACGCGCAGCGAATGGAGCAGGGCGGCGGTCGCCTCGTTGGCCTGCTTCATACCCGACCAGAAGCGGCGGGTGCGGAGTTCACGCTGTTCGATGCGTCGGGAGCGGAGTTGCTCGCGCATCGGACGGGAGTCGCGCCGGCGCGGCGCCGCGATTTCCGATTTTCGATTTTCGATTTCCGATTGCGGGAGAGGAGAGGCAGAAGACGCGGGGACGGGGATTTCCGGTTTGCGGTCCGCGGTCGACGGTTCGGAAGGGGCGGGCGGTGTGACAGTGCCGGTGGCCGGGAGTACGTCAACGACGGACTGCCACCCTGCGCCGCAGGCTTCCAGGCAGGCGGCGATGGTCCGCAGCGTGGGATTCGGAACCTGCCCCTTTTCGAGACGCAGGATGTACTTGTACCCGTGGGCCGGTTCGAAGCCTATCAGCTTGGCGAGTTTCATCTGCGACAGGCCGGCCTGCTGCCGGATTTGCTTGAGCCTCGCGCCCAGGGCTTCGAGGCCGGTCATGGCGGGCCGGGCCTTGCGGCCCATCAGGCAATGTCCATTTCGGGGTAGATGTTAGGCGACAGCGGCCGGGTGTCAAGAATCGGCGGCAACCGGCCCGCAGTTGCGGCGACTGGGCCGGCGTTAGATACCAATAAGGCTATGCTTGACAGGCGGTTAGAGTGACGCTAGATTACTGCATCAGAAAACGCCATCAGCAGGTCAGGCCCGCTGGCATCCAAGGCCGGGTCTTGACGATGTTGCGGGTAATGTCGGTGATGAAAACCAAGGAGGAGTGCAGATGAAGACCAGTGCCAAGATCCTGACCGTCTTCCTGGGCGCGCTGCTCGTGTTGACGATGGTCGGCTGCCCCAAGAAGTCCGTAGTGCCGCAGGAGCCGATTCCGCCGCCTCCGCCGCCGGATACGATAGGCGAGAAGCAAATCACGCCCAAGGTCCAGTTTAACCTGGCTACGATTCACTTCGACTTCGACAAGTCGGACATCAGGGCCGGTGACGCGACGATCCTTTCGGGCAACTATGACCAGCTCAAACAGGCGCCCGACGCGCAGGTGGTCATCGAGGGCTACTGCGACCCGATCGGCACGTCCGAGTACAACATGGCGCTCGGCATGCGCCGGGCCGAATCGGCCAAGTCCTACCTCGTGAAGCTGGGCGCGAACATGAACATGTTCTCGACCGTCAGCTTCGGCGAGGAGAAGCTGGTAACGCAGGACGAGAGTCAGTTCGAGTTGGACCGGCGCTGCGAGTTCAAGGCAGCCCAGTAAGGGTTACACCCAGACCAGATGATTGATGGCGGCCAGTAGGCTCAGGCGCGCAGCCAGCTTAGGCATGGCAGCAGCGTCGGGCCTGCTGGTCGCCGTTTTGTTCGCGGGCTGCGGATTCCAGCGCGAGTTCGTACGCCGGGGGCAGGTGCTCGATTCGATGGCCGTGCGGCTCGTGCGCGTCGAACAGGCACAGCAGAGCCACGAACAGGAGATGGCGAAGCTGCGCGCCGACGTCCTGACCGAGATGGAGGGAGTGCAGGCGCGCCTCGACCAGGTCGACGCGCAACTGGCGGACATGGAGGGCCGGTTCGACCGGATCAGCCGTCGGGTCGGGTCGGGGCGTGGAGACATCACGCCGGTGACGGCCGACTCAGCGCCGAAGCCGGATTTGGCCAGGCCCGTTCCTGATACGGTCGGGCTCGCCGAGGAACAGCTCTACAACACGGCATATCTCGACTTCACGCGTGGTAAGTATGATGTGGCAATCAGTGAGTTTCGGCGGTATCTTGAGTCCTTTTCCCGGACCGACAATGCGGACAACGCTCAATACTGGATTGGCGAGTGCTTCTACTCGCTCAACCGGCTCGACAGCGCGGAAGTCAACTTCCGGCAGGTCATGACTGCGTACCCCAGGGGCAACAAAGTCCCGGCGGCCGAGTACAAGCTCGGACTGGTGTACCTGGCCCAGAACCGGAAGCCGGAGGCGATGAACCAGCTCGGTAAAGTGGTCAAGGAGTACCCGGGTACGAACGAGGCCAAGCTGGCGCAGGACCGGCTGCGGACTCTGGGGCAGTAGACCATGGCGCCGGCCGCGGGCACGAGCAGCGGGTTCTTCGGGCCTTTCATCCACGCCGGTATCTTTGCCCAGTGCGTAATCACTGCGCTCGTGCTTATGTCGATTGCGACGTGGGCGATTATCATCCGCAAATTAAGGACCATGAGCCGCGCCACGCGCGAGACGCAGCGGTTCCTCTCAGTGTTCGGGTATCGCACGCGGCTGGGTGACTACGAGAAGGTCGCGCAGGAACTGAAGCAGTCACCCTTGTCCGGGCTGCTCCTGGCCGGGGTCAAGGAATGGAACGCGCTGCGCAGCGACTTCGGGAAGATCGAGGGCGGGGCCGACCTGATGCAGCAGTTGATACCGAATATCACCGAGGCGGTGGAACGCGCCGCGTCGCGGGAATCGGACAAGCTGCAGAGCTCGCTCGCGTTCCTTTCAATCACGACGATGGTCGCGCCGTTCATGGGCCTGCTCGGCACGGTCCAAGGCGTATTGAGCACGTTCCTGAGCCTGCGCGGAACCCAGATTCCTACGCTCCAGACTATCGCGCCGGGCATCTCCGACGCGCTGATAACCACCGTGATGGGGCTCGTTGTAGCGATACCCGCGGCGCTGTTCTACAACTACTTCGTAGGGCGGGCGCGCGACATCGAGTCGGAGATGGACCGGTTCGCGTCCGAGCTGACCGGCATCATGCGCCGGGAAATCGTCGGGTCGCAGGTTGAGGAGCGGAGCCGGTCGTGAAAGAGCGCAAGCTGAAGTTCCTCGCCGAGATGAACATCACTTCGCTCGCGGACATCAGCTTCACGTTGATGGTCATATTCCTGATTGCCGGGGTCTCGACCGCGTTCAGCCGAAACCAGGGCGTTGACCTTGAACTGCCCCGGACTTCGTCGGTCCAGCCCCAGACCAAGGAAGGCATCGAGGTCAGCATCAAGGCCGACGGCGAGATTTACGTCGGCAAGAAGCTGACTACGGTCTCGGGGTTTGCCAAGGCGCTGGGGGAGCAGTTGAGCCGCGGGAGCTACGACCGCGCATACCTGCGCGCGGACAAGAGCGTTGAGTACGGTGTGATAATGTCGGTGCTCGGCGACATCCGGGAGCAGGGAATAACCAACATAGGGCTCGTCGCCCTGCCCAAGTAGAGAGTTTGCCATGCTGGCTGATGCCGGTTCGCGGCAGGCCGTCACTCGAATGACCAATTCCCAATACCTAATGCCCAACGAAAGAGGAAATGTCCAAGCATCACGCGTCCGTCAGCCTTGGTCGTTGGGACATTGGGGTTTCGTTAGGAATTGGCAATTAGGAATTAGGATTCGGACCCCATGAGCACGAAGACAAGAGCGGAGAGCAGCTGGCGCACCCCGGAACTGCTCCTGTCTTTTGCCGGCCACGTCCTTGTCGTAGGCATTGCCGCGCTAGTGACCATGAGCCACGTCGCGCGCGATAACAGGAAGCCGATAGTCTTCAACGTTGCCGTGGTCAGTCCGGGCACGCCGCTGCCGGCGACCGAGACCAAAGGCACAACGCTAGTGGAATCCAAGCCGAAGGCGCAGACCAAGGCCAAAGCGCCGGCCAAGGCCGAGCCCAAAAAGGGCTCGAACGTGGTCAAGCGGCAGGGACTCGGCGCGAGGATCGAAGGGGCCGAGGCGCTTGGTTATTCATACTACCTGAACGTGATCCTGTCCCGCATCTCCGACAACTGGCTCAATCCCTACGCGGGCGGTACGAAAGTGCTGACCGCTACGGTCATGTTCATCATTGAGCGGGACGGAACGGTCAAGGACGTGAAGGTCGAGAAGAAGTCCGGGGACGGGGCCTATGACGCGTCCTGCGAGCGTGCGTTGCTCGTCCTCGACCGGTTGCCGCCCCTGCCGCCCGAGTTCACCGGCCCGCGTCTCAAGCTGCACCTCGAGTTCGAGCAGAAACCCTAACCCGGGTCTACGACCCGGGAATTCCCAAGTCCCAATTGCCAATGACTAATCAATCCCCAATGCTTGAATGACGAATGCCGGGCGGCCCGCCTTCGGTACGCCGGGCCGGGAAACCGACTTCGGCCGGGATGAGTCTAATGCTGTGGTGAGGGTTGGGCCGTTGCGTAGTACGTCGAAACCTGTGGTCGGGGCCATAGCCGTACCCGCAATCGGGAAAGCAATGGGCAGAGCAGCTTGGAGAGCAACTCGGGAAGCAACTCTACCCGCAATCCGGAGAGCAACGTGGAGGGCAACGAGGACAGCAACTCGGCCGGCAACTCAGACCGCAATGGCCAGAACGACCGGTAGAGCAACGGCTGGAGCAATGGATGGAGCAACGGGGACCGCAACTCGGCCCGCAACCGGGACAGCAACCGGGGAAGCGATTCCGAGAGCAACCGGGACAGCAACGGGTAGAACGACCCACACCACAACTGGCAGAGCAACAGAGAGAACAACTGGACCCGCTACGGGGGGAACGGCGGAGGGGACTTTCGGAAAGGCCAAATAAGCAATTGTGAAGGCTGAAGTTATGACTCGGACGTGCTTGATGAAGCTGTATACTGTGGCTAAACTTCCGGTATGGGCTCCGGAGCGAAGCCTGCCGGTTCTAATGCCGCCTTACTCACGAAGGAAGTAGGGGCGAGGCTCAGGCAATTATGTCGGGAAGCCGGCCTCACCCATGGCCGCAAGGTCTTCGTCGCGCTGCGCCGGACGCGCAAGACCCGGCCGGTCTGGCGGGGAAAGGCGATGGCCAAGCTCGACGGGTGGGCCGTTGGCCATGAGCTTCCGCCCGAGCCGTTCACCATGATGAAGCAAGCCGTCATCGTCCTGTTCGGCGAGATGGAACTCCGTGGCGAGTTGGATTAGGCGCGACAAGACGGGGCGCGCTCCCGCGCGCCCCAATTAAGGCAATCGCAGTCTTCGTACCTACTCGGTCAGGACCACCTTTCGGCTGAAGCGCTTGTTCTCAGCACTCAACGTGCAGAAGTAGACGCCGCAGGCACAACTGCGCCCTTTCGTGTCCTGCCGGTTCCACGTCAGGTTGTAGTAGCCCGGCTTCTGCTCGCCGCTCGCGAGCGTAGCCACGAGCTTACCCGCGATGTCGTAGAGTTTGACGCTGACTCGGGTCTGTCTGGGCAGGGCATAGCTGATGTTAAGCCTTGTCCTTGCCGGGTTCGGGAAAGGTTGGGCGAGGCTCAGGAACTTGGGCAGGTTGAGGTCGCGTTGCGACTGCACGCCGCCGGGTATGCTGTCGTCACTCTGGATACGGAGCTTGTATACCGTGTTCGGTTGCGGCGCAAGCGTGAACACGCTGTGCCCGTTCTCGCTTGGGACCAGTCCCCGGAGCTTGCTGCCGCCCGATGCCGTACCGGCAACGATGTTGCCGCCCAATGGCGTGATGCCTTTGAGCTCGCCGTCAGAGCCGTCCGTGAGGTAGATTGCGCCCGAATCCGTGACCATGACCGCGGTCGGGTCTTGGAAGTCGCCCTTGATGGCTGCCACGTAGTTGCCGCTCGTGTCCCATACTGCTATGCGGCTATTCTTTGTGTCGGCCACGTAGACCAGGCCGCCTTTGACCGTGATGGCCTCAGGTGAGTTGAGGTTGGTCGAATCCTGGCCCGGTCCGCCTCTCGTGAAGACCAACGTGCCGTCCCTGCGGAACTTGCCGATCCTGCTGATGTCTCTGTCCACCAGCCATAGGTTGCCGTTGTCGTCTCTCGTGACGCCAACCGGGAGGGAGAGTCCCGAGACCAGCCTTCTGCCTTTCTGGCCGTTTCGGTGCAGCTTGTGGATGCGCCGGTTGCGGGCATCGAGGACGAGCAGGCTATCGTCCTTCGTCTCAAGGATGGCAGTCACATAGGCCTGGGAGCCCGAATCCGTGACCTGGAAGCAGTCGAGCGAGTCCAGGTCATCGCTCAAGTGCAGCACCTGGCCCGTGGCGGAGCCGACGTAGATCGACCCCTCTCCGAGGCCGGTCCCGCCGCCCTCAGGCCCGCCGCAGGAGTTACCGCCCATGCCCCCGTTGGAGACGACGACCCAGATGATGTGGCTCGACGAATGGCCGGCTGAATCGTCATCTGACGCCTTGATGTAGTAGTTACCAATCGGAAGCGAACCGGTGTTCCAGTACCCGAGGTGCACTGCCGGGCCGAAAAGGGGGTTCTCGTTCTTGTAGGCGGGTGAATAGGATACCGAATCAGGGGTCACGGGCAACCAGTTGGTCGAGTCCTGGTGCCGGTAGGAGAGCCGTCGGGACGCGAACCAAGTATCGCTGGCCGTTTCAATCGAGTCGTAGGCCCATCCGGTTATTTCGGTTATGCCGCTGACATATTGGCCGAGCTGTGGCAGGCTGATGTGGACGAACGGCGGCATCGTGTCGAGGATGACGGTGTCGGCAAAGGCGACTTCGTTCTCGGTGCCCGCGGAGTCGAGATACAGCGCGCGGATTACGTGCTGGCCGGCTGCACCGCCCATGCTCCATGCGGCCAGCGTGTCGTAAGCACCCCACCAGGCGCAGCCCGATTGAGGCTGGAACAAGTTCAACCCTACATTGTCGGCCCAGACGTTTCCGGTCCCGCTTTCGACTCCTTGAGCCCGGACTTTCACCATCCCGCCGCGCCAGACCCACTCCGAATCCGAGGCCGGTGGCGTCAGCAGGAACCGGGTCGCAAGGTTGTACCGACCGGTAAGCGACAGCAGGTCGCCGGAGTAGCAGGCGGAATCGACCAGTGACCAGAGCGTATCGTGCAGGCTCGTATCCTGTCTCGTCGAGTAGTACCAGAACGACACGTCGCCGGTAGCGTCGCCGTCGTGCATGTGGGCCAGGATGCTTGCCTCCAGAACGCACGAATCACCGTAGCGAGCCGAGATGGACTCGGCCGGCACGAACTGTCTTGCTCGGGACTCCTGCGACGGGCTGACCGAGAACACGGCCATCTGGAGGCTGGAATCGTACCCGCCATTTGTGAAACCCCATGAGCCGTCTGTTGCCACAAACGCGCCGTTTCGGGCCAGATTCACTGGAATTCGGTTGGAGAAGCGCATCTCGCAGACCCCTGATGCCGAGTCATAAGCAGCAAGCCGCAGCGTACAGGTCGCGCTCGGCGCGAACCGCGCTCCGGCGCCAACAACGATGCTGCCGGCCGGCGGCACGGAATCGAATACCACGACCGTGTCTGCGGAGTCAGGGTAGACCGGGCTATCGTTGGCACCGCTGTCACGGAACTGCGCATAGACCTTGAACTTACCGCACCCGCGCGGGAACTGAAGCGCCGTGTCCGCGCAGAACGGGAACCATGCGGTAGTATCTTCCGCCTGAACCACGCTGTCATGTTGGCCGAACCAGGCGAAGATAACACGGGCGCTGTCGGCGGACGTCAGCCCGGTGGAATCGCTCTCCCATGACGAACTGGTCAGTCTTATGGGCAGCAGTGCCGCATCGGTCTTCCCGCCCGGTGGCACCACGGCGTCGACCACGCCGGTCGGAAAGAGCGGAATGAAGACCCGCTTGTACGCTGAGTTGTCGTCCATGCCGTTTAGCTCGACGTACTTCTGTTTGTAGTTCGCGGTGGCGTCGAACAGCGCGGAACCGCGCCAGCTATCCGGCACCGAACTCACGTAAATCGAGACGGAGTCGGCATCGCCGTCGTGCAGCTCTTGTAGATACCATGCCTGGGCGACCGAGTCTCCGTTGTGCCGCAGCACGACCCAGGTGAGATATGGTGCGGGGGTCGGCGGGTCTGCCAGGGGTGTTGGTGCGTTGCCGACATTACGAAAGTAGACGTGCGCCGTCAGCGGTCTCCCGATGGCAGGCTGAGACGGCACGAGGCGAATGCTGTCCACTTTGAGGTCCGGCCTGCTCGTCGCCGAACTCTCTGTGATGAATACCGGCCGGTCTTCAATACTCCCATGCAACCACCCATTAGTGTCTACGAAGGCCTGATCTGACGACTCGCTTCCGTCGTAGTCCAGTTTGGTTGCCAGCGTCGTGTCCGACCGTGTCGGCAGCTTCACGTCTACGTTCTGCTCGGTTCCGTCCTCATTCCGCCAGCACACCCATGTCTTCTTGGCAGAGACCGGGTCCTCGAACTCATACATCCGCACCAGCGTGTCGGTGGCCGTGTCGCCCGTCATCACCCGCCCGTTGAACCGCTTGCCGGTGAGCGCGTGCGTCATCTGCTTGCAGGCGTAGAAGGACATGTACGGCTGAGTCATCGTCCAGTCCAGTAGTGGGAAATGTCCGCAATGCTCGGCGCCGCTCTCGCGAAACAACCACCAGCAGGCGAGATCATAGCCCCCTTCGGGCCACGCCTCTGATGCCTTGCTCGTCGCGAAGGTCTTGCAGAGATTCCGGGCATTGCGTTCCTGCGCCGCCGGCCACCCGTTCGCAGTATCCCAGCCGATCTCGGTGGACCATAGCGGCCCAAGGTGGTCCCCCATTATGGTCCGCAATGTGTCAGCATTCGCCTTGAAGGTCGAGTCAAAGTTGTCCTGCCATTGGTAGGGATGCACCGAGACGCCGTCCCAGAACGGTTCCACGCGGCCGCGCTGCGTGCCGATCTTGTAGCAGGTACGAAGCCAGTCCTTGCCTGCAACCAGACCCTGCAAGGTGTCCCCGTCGGTCACCCTGGCCAATGCGCCGATGAGAATCGTGTCTCCATCGTGCCCTTCAAGGCCGCTGTGGTGAATCACTGATTCGGCGACCTGGCAGAGGCGTACGTACAGCGAGCACAATCCTTCCAGACTATCGAAGCCAGTCTGATAGTCCAAGTTGGGCCGCTGCCACCAACCCATGATACCTAGCGAGTCACGAATCCGCACTGATGTGCATGTGTCGTTTACTTCGTTGAATATTTCGTAGGCGTGTATCGAGTGTCCCGTGTTGTCCAAGTGACGCACGGTCTGTTCGACGAACCGAGCCCAGTAGTTGGATGGACTATCAACCGACTCGAACAGACCACGCGGGGCACAGGTGATGCATGTGTACGTATCGCCCCCGGCCGTAGTATCCCACCGGCTGCTCGCCGTCGGAGCGCAGTAGTTGAGCAGGCAGAACACGCGGCAGCCTGCATTGTCCGTCAGGAATGAGAGTTCATCGTCCACTCCGCTGAAGTTGAAGTTCTCCAGGAGTCCAGGCTGCACCTGGTCCCATCGAATCTCAAACCTCGCGGCACCAACGCCGGCCTCGCTTGCCCGGTCTAACCACGTTTGCCTTAGGTCCGCGGAGTCCTCTGGCACCACCGGCACCATCGCCCAGTAGCTCGAATCTACCGCATCATAGGTGCCGTAAATGCGTAGGGCCAAATCCCAGCTACCGTGTCCGATGCTGCCGACCAGCAGGCAGCCGTACTTGTAGGGGTTTGTGTCGCAGTAGGCGAATGAGATCGGCTCGCCGTTCTCGCGGGTGACAATGACCTTGTAGTCCTTACCGCGGCCGGGCTCGATTGGACCTGGGTCCAGGTCGAAGTCAGTCCACTGCCACAGCCCTGCCGCCCGCACGTTGTACTTGGAGGCGACCAGATTCTCGTCCTCATCCTGAACTTCAACGCTGTATCTCCCGCCCGTGAAGGTGTCCCCAATCCAGACACTGACCTTCGTAACGTTGTCCAGCGTGTTGCGGTAGTATTGGGCGACGCCGAATTGCGCGCCTCCGGGCGCGGTCCCGATGCAGTTCTTGTATGGGACCACGTCATAGCTCTTGCTGAGCGGCAGTGCAACTGCCGCCACAGCAAGTAGCAGAACTGCTGTCCTTCTCATACTTTATCTCCTTGTTTTCACGACTTTCGTCGTGCTCATACCAACATCGGTCTTGACCATGACCAGATATGCACCGTCAGGGGCGCTGGTCAGGTCGATGGTCTGTGCCCCTCTCATCGAACCGGTCCTGCTCTGTATCAGGTTCCCTGTTACATCGAACACCTCCAGGTCAAATGCCTTGCCCGGGACGCAGAACGCGACGCGGACTGGACCCCGGGTCAGGCTCGGTGTCACTGAAATGCGACTTGCTGCTGGCCTTCGGGCTGGCTCACTGATTCCAGCCTGCAACGTCTCCATGATGCATACTCCACCGTCGGAACAAGCGACGTAGAGATAGGGTGCGGCGTACGTCAGTCTGGATATGTAGGACGACGGGGGATCCCAGCGTTCCCCGACCTCGCGCGGGTTCCTGGGGTCTGCGACGCTCACAGTCTTGAGATGCCAGCCCCCAATGTAAGCAATGGTGTCAAGCACTTCAATGTCAAGGTTGTACTCCGCATACTGCCGTCCACCGGAGAAATCGAGGCTGCCGAGCCGAACGGGCAGGGCAGGATTCGCTACGCTGTAGACAAACATCGAATCGTAGGACATGGCGAGATAAGCGAACGTATCTCGGACGTATACCCCGCCCAAGGGCATCGGGAAATTCCCGACTGCCTCGGGGTGCCCTGGGTCGCTGATGTTGATGATGGGCGACGGCCAGTTGCTGACGTAGGCTAGTGAATCGGCGACAAAGAGGTCCAGCGAGGCATTCTGCAGCGCGCACGTCCCCACGACTACGGGTGCACGCGGCCGGGCGACGTTGACGACCTGGAAACGGTAGTCCTCGGCGCAGTATAGGAAGCTGTCGCGCAGAACCATGTCTTCGGGGTGCCTGAACACGGAACAGGAAGCCACCATTTGCGGCTTCGCAGGGTCTGTCACGTCGATGGTGCGCAAGTAGGGATACGACCAGCAGGTGTAGGCGAAACTGTCTCTGGCAGCGACCGCCCACGAAGTCAGGTTGTTGTACGCGGTATCCAGGTCGCCGATCCACGTTGGCGCTGACGGGTCGCTCACGTCCAGCACCTTCATTCCTGCGGCGTCGCTCGCAACGTAGCAGATGTTTCCCGCGACGCTGATGTCCTTGGCAAAGCCGACACGAAGCGCCACCGAGTCAATTCGGGGCTGGTTGATGTTCGTGATGTCTATGACGTCCAAGCCGCCGAAGTCGTCGGCCACGAGCGCAGAACCGCTAGCAAGACTCGCCCACACGCCGAAGTTGTTGCTTAGTGTGGCACAGCTACCGACCCGCGTTGGGTGCGAGCTGTCTGCCAGGCTGACTATCTCAAACTCGTGGTTGCCCGTGTAGTAGCCGGACACGAAGGCCAGCGAGCCGTCAAGGCAGACGTCGTACCCACCGCAACTGTCGATGTAACCAATCTGACGCATGTTGGCAGGGTCCGAGACGTCCATCACCGAGAAGCGCAGCCAAGTCGGTTCGTTGGAGTTGCCCCAGGTGACACAGCAGATGTTTCCTCTTGCGGTCGCGGAAATGGCCCAGCCGGGATAGGAGCCGACCCGATGAGGCGACGCGGGGTTGCTGATGTCTATTGCGTACAGCCCGCCTCCCTCAGCGAGAAACGCCGTGTTGCCGGCCACGCTCACCGACCCACCGGAGTCCCGGCAGGCTCCCAGAAGTCGCGGGGCCGCCGGCTCGGCTATGCTGTAGACGCGGAAGCTGTCGTTGTTTCCGAGCGCATACAGCAGGGAGTCCCTCAGGTCGAAGCCGGTACACACCATGCCTATTGTCGAGAGTCGAATCGGATTGCTGACGTCGACTATGTTGTACAGATCGAGACCAGCGCCGGTGCTGACCAGCAGGAGAGAATCGCGAATCCGGACTTGATATGTAAGTCCGTCCGAGTTGATGTCAGAGAGCAGGCTCACCCTGAGCGACTCGCCCCGGCTGAGTCGGAGCAGGCTTACCCCGGAACCGCGCGCCAGTGCTACGATTGTCTCCGTGGGCGTCACCGAACCATCAACATCGGCAGCCGGGCCGAAGCTCCAGCGTCCGACTACACGTAAACTCTGAGAGTCGAGCGACGGCCGTGCGGCGTCGGGGAATCCTCGGGCACGCAGCCATGCGGCTCGGAGCCGAGGGTGGATAGACCGAAGCGAGTCCATTACCATCATTTCGTCCCGCATGGACTGCGCGGCAACGGCACTAGCCATCAACCCCAAGCTCAGCAGAAAGGCGGCTATCTTAATCCTGTTCACGAGACGATTATCGGCCCTGTTCCGTCATTGTCAAATAGCAGTCCTCGCCGCCAAATCCCATCTACCGTGTGCGATGCTGCCGACCGACAGGCAGCCGTACAGGTATTTGTCGGTCGTATCATACGCGAATGAAATCGGCTGGCCGTTCTCGCGGGTGACGATGACCTTGTAGTCCTTGCCGCGCACCGGCGAGACAAGGTTGGTGTCGAAGTCGAAGTCCAGCCAAGCCCACTGCTTGTACGTCGGTACGCCCAAGCGCCTCGCCACGACTGTGTTGCCATCCTTGACCTCGACGCTGTATGTCCCTCCAGTGAACGTATCTCCAATCCAGACGCTCACCCGCGTGATGTCGTCCAGCGTGTTGCGGTAGGATTGGGTGACGCCAACGTAACCTTGCGTCTGCGTGCCGATGCAGTTACTATAGGGCACCACATCGTAGCTTTTCGACAGCGGAAATGCCACTGCCGTCAGGCACAGAAACAGCATTGCTGCTCGGTGCATGAGTTACCTCCTTGCTGTTTTGACTACCTTCACGATACTGCTCCCTTTGTCCGTCTTGAGTCGCAGCAGGTAGACCCCTCCGGGAGCACTAGACAGGTCAATGTTCCTGCTGCCGTTGAAACCTGACGTCACGGCGCACTGGGCGCCCGTTGCGTCGTACACCGTGACTTGCCCCTGCCACGGTTCCGCGTCATTGGTCAGGAACCGAACCCAACCGGTGGTTACCGTGGGCGCAACCGTGACCTGCCCTACCACCGAGCGTTTCGCCTCCTCCGAGATGCCGGTTTCAAGCGTTTCGTGGATGCAGACTCCGCCATCGGTACAGCACGTGTAGATGTACGGCGGCGCGTAGATGACCCGCCGAATCCAGGACGGCGGCACCCAGCGGTCGGGCAGCCGGTGGAGGTTACGCGGGTCCGCAACGCTAACGAACGCCATCTCCCAACCCGCGCAATAGGCGATTGTATCCACAACCGCGACATCGTGCATGGTCCGCGGCACGATGACCGAGTCGAGCACGTAGGGAGCTGCAGGATTCGCGATGCTGAGACTGAGGAGCACATCGTCAGTGTCGTTCGAGTATGTTACCGCATAGAGCACGGTGTCTTGCATGTCGATTCCCGTGACCAATCTCGGCCAATTCGCCACAACACGCGGGTTGTCTGGGCGCGCCACACTCAGCACGAGGACTCCGCCGAAGTTCGCGACGTAGGCGAGCGTGTCAGAGAGGATGACTTCGCGAGACCGTTCCGGCAGCCCGCACGTCCCCACGACCTGGGGCGCACGCGGCCGGGCGACGTTGACTATCTGGAACACGTAGTCTTCGGCCACGTAGAGGAACGAGTCACGAAGCACCATGTCCTCCGGCCACGTCGTCGTCCCGCAGCCCGCAGCCATTCGCGGGTGCGAAGGGTCCGTGACATCAATCGAACGGAGTGGCGAACTCCCCGGGCCCCAAGACACATAAGCAAAACTATCCCGAGCGGCCACTGCCCAAGACACGAGGTCATCATAAGCTGTGTCCATGTCTCCGACCCAGCACGGCACGGAGGGCACGCTGATGTCCAACACCTTCAGCCCGGCCATCTCGCTGGCAACGTAGCAAAGGTTCCCGTCAATACTGACGTCCTTCGCGAAGCCGACGCGCAGCGCAACGGAATCGACCCTCGGATGGCCCAGGTCCACGATGTTGATGGCGTCCAAGCCGCAGTAGTCGTCAGCCACGAATGCCGCTCCGGTGGAAGCATTTGCCCACACGCCGAAGTTGTACCCCAACGTAGTACAATCACCAACCCGTACTGGGTGCGTGCTGTCCGCGATGCTCACTATTTGGAACTCGTGCCCGCCAGTGTAGTATCCGGAGATGAAGGCCAGCGAGCCGTCAAGGTAGACGTCGTACCCACCGCAACTGTCGATGTAGCCAATCTGCTGCATATTGGTCGGGTCGGATACATCAAGCACCGAGAAACGCAGCCAGCGCGGTTCGTTGGGATTCCCGAACGTGACGCAGCAGATGTCTCCTCTTGCGGTCGCGGAAATCGCCCAGCCGGGATAGGAGCCGACCCGATGAGGGGACGACGGATTGCTGACGTCTATCGCATACAGCCCGCCACCCTCGGCGATGAATGCCGTGTTGCCGGCCACGCTCACCGAGCCACCGGAGTCCCGGCAGGCTCCCAGAAGTCGCGGGGCCGCCGGCTCGGCTATGCTATAGACTCGGAAGCTGTCGTTGTTCCCGAGCGCATACAGCAGGGAGTCCCTGAAGTCGAAGCCGGTGCATACCATGCCTATTGTCGAGAGTCGAATCGGACTACGGACGTCGGCCACGCTGTACAGGTCGAGACCAGCGCCGGTGCTGACCAGCAGGAGAGAATCGCGAATCCTGACCTGATACGCAAGGCCGTCCGAGTTGATGTCAGAGAGCAGGTTAACCCTGAGCGACTCGCCCCGGCTGAGTCGGAGCAGGCTGACCCCGGAACCGCGAGCCAATGCCACGATTGTCTCGGTGGGTGTCACCGAACCATCAACATCTGAGGCCGGGCCGAAGCTCCAGCGGCCGACGACTCGCAAACCCTGAGAATCGAGCGACGGCCGTGTGACATCGGGGAATCCCCGGTCGTGCAGCCATGCAGCACGCAGCCGGGGATGAACTGCCCGTAGCGAGTCCATGACCGCCATCTCGTCCTGCCTGGACTGCACGGCAACGGCGCTGGCTATCAACCCCAAGCAGAACAGAAAGACGGCCATCCTAATCCTGTTCACGAGACGATTATCGGCCCCGCTTCGTCATTGTCAAACCGTAATCCTCGCCGCCAAATCCCAGTAACCGTGCGCGATGCTGCCGACCAGCAGACAGCCGTACGTGTAGGGGTTCGTCGTATCATACGCGAATGAGATCGGCGCACCGGACGGTCGGGTCACGACGACCTTGTAGGTCCGGCCCCGGACGGGTTTGTCCGGCTTCGGGGTCAAGTCGAAGTTGAGCCAACTCCAGGATTGCCCCGGCGCTTGCCCGAGCTTCTCCGCAACCACTACGCCGGTCACGCTGTCCTTGATTTGCACGTCAAAGACCGCCGGGTTGCTGGCGTCCCCAACCCAGACGCTTACTCTCGTGATGTCGTCCAGCGTATTCCGGTAGTATTGTGTGACGCCGACACGACCTTGAGGCTGCGTTCCGATGAAGTTCTTGTAGGGAACAACATCATATGCCTTGCTCAGTGGCAATGCCACAGCGACCAGCAATGCCAAGAGCGTTGCAGTCCGTTTCACGTTCTACCTCCTGGTTTTTATGACCTTTGCTGTTTGCGTGCCAGTCGCTGTCCTGGCACAAACCAGATAGACACCGACCGGCACGTTCTGCATGTCCACAAGATAGAGCCCACCGGTACGACTCAGCCGCGCGGCGACCTGGTTGCCCATGACATCATGGACGGCCAGTGCCAGGGGTTGTTCCTCCCCGACTGCGCGGACTCTGATGAACCTCCTTGTTACGCTTGGGGTCACGTTGATACCGGCCGCCAGTGTTCGCGGTTCGACCGGTTCAGCGACGCCCGTTTGTAGTGTTTCCATGATGCACACGCCGCCATCGGTAGCCGCGACGTAGACGTATGGCGGTTCGTAGAGCAGCCGCCGAATGCTGAGACTCGGCGGTACCCAGCGCTCGCCCAAGAGCCGCAGGTCGCGTGGGTCCGTGACACTGACGAACCTAAGTTCCCAGCCGCCTACGTATGCGACCGTGTCTATGACGACAACATCGAACATAGTCCTCGGCACAATCACTGAATCAAGCAGGTATGGTGCGGCGGGATTTGCGACACTCAGGCTTAGAAGCACATCCTCGGTGGGGCTCGAGTAGGTTACGGCGTAGAGAATCGTGTCGCGGAGGTCGATTCCAATGGCGTCTCTGGGCCAAGTCCCGACCACATACGGACTCTGCGGCCTGGCAACGCCTACAATCACGACTCCGGCGTAGGTCGCGGCGTAGGCAAACGTATCGGCGAGAATGAGTTCACCAGAACGCTCCGGCAACGACAGTGTCCCCACGACCTGCGGCTGGCGCGGCCGGGCGACGTTGACAATCTGGAGCTTGTCGTCCTCGGCCACGTACAACAGACTGTCCCGCAGGGCCATATCCTCGGCACGGTTGAAGATGATGCACGCACCAGCCTTGTCGGGCTTGGCTGGGTCAGTGACGGAGATGGACCGAAGATATGGGTACGCCCAGTCCGTGAACGCGAAGCTGTCCCTCGCAACAACCGATTGGGAGTAGCAGTCGCCGGTTGTGTCAACAGCGCCGATTTCCCTGGGACGCGTCGGGTCGGACAAATCCAGAATCCGCATGCCGGCAGGGCCGTCGGCCACGTAGCACACGGACTCGGCAACATGCACATCGTTGGCGAACGCTGCGGCGACGATGGTCGTGTCTAGAAGCGGAGCGGACAGGTTCTGCAGGTCGATGACGGAAAGCCCCTCGTAGTTGTCAGCCACGAAAGCCCGACGGCGCGCCATGCACGACCAGACTCCCCAGTTGTCGCCCGGAGTGGAACACGCGCCCACGCGCACCGGATGGCTGCTATCTGCGATGCTCACGACCCGAAACTCGTGGCCGCCAGTATAGTAGCCTGACACGAATGCCAGCGAGCTGTCCAAGTGAATGTCGTAACCGCCGCAACTGTCAATCGAGCCAAGCGGCACCATGTTTGCCGGGTTGGTCACGTCCAGCACCGTGAAGCGCAGCCACTCCGGTTGGTTCGGATTCCCAAACGTCACGCAGCAGATGTTGCCCCGGCCTTCGACCGAAATCGGCATGCCGGCGTACGTGCCCACCTGATGCGGGTTCCGCGGGTCCGAGACATCGATTGAGTACAGACCCCAGCGGTCGGCAAGGAAGGCGGCGTTGTTGGTTACGGTGACGGCGTCGCCGGAGTCCTGACAGGAACCAACCAAGCGAACGTTCGCGGGGTTTGCGACGCTGTAGATCTTGAAGGTGTCGTTCGGGCCGGACAGCGATTGGGTCAGATACAGGAACGTGTCTCTGATACAGAAGTCGGAGAGCAGGGTTGAGGTGCGGCTGCGGAACACGGGAGCGGACGGGTTCTGGACGTTCCAGACTTCAATGCCAGCCTGCCCGGAGTTGCACCCGACGTACAGGAACGAGTCGTGCGCTGCCGCCTGTGTGACCAGCCCCATTGCCTGCACTTCGGCGAGGACGTGCGGGTTGGCCGTGTCTGCGAAGTTAATGATGGCCACCTCGCTGCCAAGTGAGAGAAATACGAGAGAATCCTTCCCCGTCACTTCCACTGATGGCCCGCGGCCGTACTTGCCAACCAGTCGAAGTCCACTCGAGTCCGGTCGGTCCGCTTCCGGCACAGGAGCATTGTAGCCCGGAAGCTCCAGCCCTCGTTCATTCAGCCACCGGTTCCGCAGGCGAGGATGAACCGCACGGAGCGAATCCATCACCGCCATCTCGTCCCGCCTGGACTGCGCGGCAACGGCACTGACCATCAACCCCAAGCCCAACAGAAAGGTGGCTATCTTAATCCTGTTCACGAGACGATTATCGGCCCTGTTCCGTCATTGTCAAATAGCAGTCCTTGCCGCCAAATCCCAGTAACCGTGTGCGATGCTGCCGACAGTCAGCCAGCCGTACTTGTAGGGGTTTGTGTCGCAGTAGGCGAACGAGACCGCCCCGCCCGACGGCCGGGTCACGACCACCTTGTACGTCCGGCCACGGGTCAGCTTGTAGGTCGTCTCCGGCGTGAGGTCGAAGCGCAGCCACGCCCATGGTTGTGTGGGAACGACCCCCTCCGCGTAAGCCAGCCGATGGGTCGGGAACGCTGAGTCGAATACCCCAACGTTGAAGCCGGAGTGACTGAACGTATCCCCTATCCAAACATCTATGCGCGTCAACTCGTCCAGCGTGTTGCGGTAGTATTGGGAGACTCGGTTATTGGGCCAAGCGGTGTCAGTCTGGGCGATGCAGTTCTTGTATGGCACCACATCGTAGCTTTTCGTTAGCGCCGTCAACCAAGTCGGCGCTGCTATGGCCGCAATGACGGCCACAAGCATCAGACGTTTCATTTCTACCTCCTGTTATTGCTTCACTATCTTCAGCACACCGGGCTGGCCTTCCATGCCGGCTCTCAAGAAGTACAGGCCGGGTGCCAGGTGTCCGAGTTCGATTCTAGTCCTCCTTTCGTTGATAGAGCCGGGGGCTACGTTGACAGACGCGACTTCTCTGCCGGTCGCGTCAAACAGCGTGAACCGGCAGGGCGAAGTCAAAGGTGAAGTCACAATGATATCTACCCAGTTCCGCGCCGGGTTTGGCGCAAGGCGGATACCACCTCTTGGGTGCGACGGCTTGGTGGCTTCGGCGACACCGGTGGCCGTGGTCTCGAAGATGCACACCCCGGCGTCTTGCGTCGCCACGTACACGTATGGCGAGTCGTAGACCAGCCGCCAACCGATGTACGGCAAGCTGTGAAGCGCAATCACCCTCATGTTGTGCGGGTCGGCGACGTTAGCGAGTCGCAGCCCATCCGAGCAGGCCAGATACGCCAGCGAGTCAACGACCACTACGTCGTATACCATGTGACCAAATGTGAGCGAGTCAACCGGCGTCGGCGCGGCTGGATTGGCGACGTTCCAGACGAACAGACCAACGTTTGGCAGATAGGCAAGCATGTCCTTGACGAAGACGCTCCATGCTCCACGTGCTATCGAGCCGACGATTTCAGGTTGGCTGGGATTCGACACGTTGATGATTGCCAAAGGGTACGTGGATACGTAGGCCAGACTGTCCTGAACGCACAGCCCGGATGAGTAATCCGGCAGAGACAGCGTCCCCACGACCTGCGGCGCACGCGGCCGGGCGACGTTGACAATCTGGAACTGGTAGTTCTCGGCGATGTACAGGAAGCTGTCGCGCAGAACCATGTCTTGCGGTTGCCCGTCTACTGCCGAAGAGCCGCCGGCCATGACCGGGTGCGCCGGGTCGCTAACGTCCACAACGCGCAGGCACGGGTAGATTCGGTCGATGAACGCGAAGCTGTCGTGTGCGAGAACAGTGTGGCTCCAAGCCCCGTTCCATAGTGTGTCCAACTCTCCGACTTGGGTTGGCTGCGTCGGATTGGTGAGGTCGAGCACCTTCAACCCGGCCAACCCGTTCGCCACGTAGCAGTAGTGCCCGGCAATCGAAACGTCTTCTGCCGAGGCGGCAACGACAACACTGGTGTCGAACACAGGGCTGTTGATGTTGCTGATGTCCACGACTCCCAGGCCATCGTCTTCGTCAGCGACGAGGACGCGGTGCAGGCCGAGATTCGCCCACACCCCCCAGGGGTATCTGGCCGTCGTTCGGCAGGAGTCAAGAAACACTGGGTGCGCGGAATCAGCAATGCTCACTATCTGGAACGGCTGCGGCTCCACGCCCGGCCCGCGCCCCGACACAAACGCAAGCGAGCTGTCGAGGTAGATGTCGTAACCGCCCAAGTCGTTCAGCCGGGCCAGTTGGCGCGGCGAACTCGGCGTCGAGATGTCCAGGGTAATGAAGCGGACCGGATACGGGTCGCTGGTCTCCTCGAAGCTGACGCAGACCAGATTCCCTCGCGCCGTAGCAGAGAGCGTGTGACCGCAGGGATACGTGCCAACTTCGTGCGGGCTGGCTGGGTTGGACACGTCTACGAACGCGAAGCCCCCGCTCTGGCAGACAACCACTGTGTTGTCTGACCCGGTCGTGGCTGATCCCGCCTCAGCACAAGAACCTAGTTCACGCAGATTGGCTGGATTGGCAATACTGAGGACGTGGAACGTGTCGCTTCGGATGAAGTAGAGGAACGTATCCCGTATCCAGAAGTCCCCGACCGGGCCGAGCAGTTGGCCGCGTTTGACCGGTTGCGTCGGGTTAGCGACGTTCCACACCTCAAGGTCCGCGTTGCTGCTGGTGTAGAGCAGAGAATCTTCAAGGTAAGACTGCGCCGTGAGCGACGGGAACTGAATCTCCGACAGCACGCGTGGACTATCAGGATTCGCAAAGCTCAGCAGCGCCACTTCGCTGCCAAGGGTCAGCACAACCAGAGTATCCTTCCCCGTGACCTCGCCTGCCGGACCTCTGCCCCATTTACCAACAAGGGCTAGACCGGAATCAGTCATCCGGCTATTCGTGTAACCGGGCAACTCGATTCCCCGCTCGTGCATCCACTCCAGCCTCAGCTTCGGCGGCACTCGCGACAGGCTCTCCTGTACGGCCCGGAACTCGCCGAAGCCCGACTCTCGGGCAATGGCCGCGGACAGGACGCAGGCGAGCAGGACCAGCAGCCGGCCGGCCCGGAACGTCTTGGACCGCGACTCGGGCGCGACTCGAACCGGAACACCTTCCCCAACCCTTGTACAGAAAGAAACGATGCCTTTCATATAATCAGGCTACCACTGACTGGCTGGGTGTCAACAATCGTCGCAGGCGGCAGCCGCAGTGCATATCCCGCACCTGTCCGCCGCCGCCCTGACGTGACCGACAAGGCAGTCGCTCGTACCTCGAGCCTGAAGATTGTCTCGGCCAACGACACCTTTCCTTCCTTTCGTCCTGTTTGCGTTTTTGCCCACGCACGGAAGAGAATCCCTCGACAGGGTGCCGGAACGGCCATTCGCCGCACGTGGCCCCGCCACCGTGCCGCATGGTTGTAAGCTTGCTTGGAGGACCTTCTCCCTCACTTGACGACTGCACATCCTATGCCAAGGCCTGCAAAGTACGCTTAACTCATTCATGTCCGCCGAGTTAAGACAGGCTACTGCGCCACGCTGCACGGGGTGCGACTGTGGTTCTGGTCGCACCTGTCAAGTCCTTCAGTATGGCTCGGTTACGCGGAGCCTCAATTGACAGGCGGCATGGTCCAGGCCTGAATCGTTGCGCCGGCTGGCGTCAAGGTACGGAACTCACGTTACTTGCTGAGTTCGTGGGTCGCGTGAGATACAGTCTTTGGTCACCTGCGACAGTCCGGCGACAAGTTGCTGCGCGGTCGTCTCCGTCGCCATCAGCACAGACCATGATCCGCAGGCCGCAGTCCATTTCGCCTCTCGCGCGGTGGTCTCGTGTCAAACCGCCGTCGCGCCGGCCGTCGATCCCCGAAAGCTGAGATGGCACAGCCATTATCCCGGGCGAATCAGGTGTCGCTTCGACCAGACCCAGGGCGTGCCTTGCAGTGAGTTCCTGGTTCGGTTTCCGAGTCCTATTCTCCGTTCTTGACATGCCGGTGTGATTCCGCATTATAGGTTCGTGACCACGAATCCCCCGGACGTGGATTTCGTCCATCTCCATAACCACACCGAGTACAGCCTGCTCGACGGCGCGTCGAGCATCGAGGCGCTGGTCAAACTGGCGGCCGAGTTCCGGATGCCGGCGCTGGCAATCACCGACCACGGCAACATGTTCGGCGCCATCAAGTTCTACAAGGCGGCGCAGAAGGCCGGGGTGAAGCCGATTATCGGCGCCGAGCTGTACGTGGCCCCGCGTTCCCGTACCGAGAAGAAACCGGACGCCGACATCCACGAGGCGAGTTTCCACCTCACCCTGCTCTGCCGAAACGAAGTCGGCTACCACAACCTGATGAAGCTGACGACGCGGGCGTACCTCGAGGGGTTCTACTACCGGCCGCGGATCGACAAGGAGTTGCTGGCAGAGCACGCGGAAGGTCTCATCGGGTTATCCGGCTGCCTCAAGGGTGAGGTGAACTACTACCTGCGCCGCGACGACCCGGAGCGCGCGATGCAGGCCGCGTCCCAGTACCAGCAGATACTGGGGCGGGAGAACTTCTACCTCGAAGTGATGCGGGCGGGCTTTGCCGACCAGGAGAAGATCATCCCCGGAATCCGCGACCTGGGCGCAACGCTCGACATCCCGATAGTCGCCACGAACGACTGTCACTACCTGCGGCCCGGCGACGCGCGCGCCCACGATGCGCTGGTCTGCATCCAGACCGGCAAGAAGCTCTCCGACACGAACCGGATGAAGATGACATCGGGAGAGCTCTACTTCCGCTCGCAGGAGGAGATGAGCCGGGTCTTCGCCGACATGCCGAATGCGGTGCGGCGGACCCGCGAGGTCGCGGACCGGTGCAACCTGCTGCTCGATTTTGAGCACATCACGTTCCACCTGCCGTTCTACAAGCCGCCGGCCGGCTTTGCCGACGCGCTTGAGTACCTGAAGCACCTTGCGCGTGAGGGGCTGCACCGGCGCTACCATCGTGAAACGCCGGCGATTGAGCAGCGGATCGCCTTCGAGCTGGATGTCATCGCGAAGATGGGATTCCCCGGCTACTTCCTCGTGGTCAAGGACATCGTGGATTTCGCGCGGTCCAAGGGCATACCGGTCGGGCCGGGCCGGGGTTCGGCCGCGGGGAGTCTCGTGCTTTACTGCCTCGGCATCACCGACATCGACCCGCTGCGGTACGGGCTGCTCTTCGAGCGGTTCCTGACCACCGAGCGCGTCACCCTGCCGGACGTGGACGTCGATTTCGCGGACGCCCGGCGGCAGGAGGTGATTGACTACATCCGGCAGCGCTACGGCGAGGATTCGGTCGCGCAGATTATTACGTTCGGTACAATGCAGGCGCGCGCGGCGGTGCGCGACGTGGGCCGGGTGCTGGACGTTCCGATTGGCGAGGTCGACCGGATTGCGAAGCTGATTCCCCAGAACATGGAACTGGAGCCGGCGCTCAAGGGCGTGGCTGAACTGCGCGAGGCGGTCGATGAACGGCCGGAGTACAAGGAGATGATGGAGATTGCGCGGAAGGTCGAAGGACTCTCCCGCCACGCATCGATTCACGCCTCGGCCGTCGTGATCGCGCCGCAGCCGCTGATTGAACTGGTGCCGCTCTACCGGTCGCCGGGTGAGGACATTTGCACGCAGTACGACATGTACGCGCTGGAAGCGGCCGGGCTCTTGAAGATGGACATCCTCGGCCTGCGGACCCTGACCGTAGTGGAGGAGGCGGCGAAACTGGTCCGGAACACGGGCACGAGCTTCGACATCGAGACGATGCCGCTGGACGATGCCGCGACGTTCAAGCTGCTGCAGCGGGCCGACACTGTCGGCGTGTTCCAGCTCGAGAGCGCGGGGATGCGCGACCTGTGCCGGCAGATGATGCCCGACCGGATTGAGCACATCATCGCGTTGATTGCCCTCTACCGGCCCGGCCCGATGGAGCTGATTCCGCAATACCTGGCGCGCAAGGCCGGCAAGGAGCCGATTCAGTACGAGCATCCCCTGCTCGAGCCAATCTGCAGTGAGACCTACGGCATCATGATTTACCAGGAGCAGGTGATGCAGGCGGCGCAGGCGCTGGCCGGGTACTCGCTGGGCAAGGCCGACCTGCTGCGCCGGGCAATGGGTAAGAAGAAGCCGGAGGAGATGGCGGCCCAGCACGACGTGTTTGTCGAAGGCTGCGAGAAGTACAACAAGATACCCGAGGCAAAGGCGGAACGGGTCTTCGACCTGCTGGCCAAGTTCGCCGGCTACGGGTTTAACAAGTCCCACGCCGCGGGCTACGCCTACCTCTCGTACATCACCGCGTACCTGAAGGCGAACTTCCCGGTCGAGTTCATCGCCGCGACCCTGACGAGCGAACTCGGCGACTTCAAGAAACTGGCGAAGTTCGTGAACGAGGCGCGGCGCATGGGAATTGCCGTGCTGGCCCCGGACGTGAACTCGAGCTTCGTGCCGTTTACGATTGACGGCGGCAACGTCCGGTTCGGGCTGGCCGGGGTCAAGAACCTCGGGACCGGGGCGAGTGAGTTCATCGTGAAGGAGCGGAAGGAGAGCGGGCCGTACGAGAGCATGCTCGACTTCCTGGTCCGGACCAAGGGCACCGTGAACCGCAAGGCGGCCGAGTCGCTCATCAAGGCGGGCGCGTTCGACTGGTTCGAGCCGAACCGGACCGTGCTCCTCGGCTCGCTGGAATGGGAGATGAACAAGGCGGCGTCCGAGAGGCTGCAGTTCGCCGAGCGCCAGTGCGACATGTTCGGCGCCGCCGAGGACAAGCCGAAGCCGGCCCCGGTGAAGTTCGACACCCACGACTTGCTGGTGTACGAGAAAGACGCGTTCGGGTTCTACTTCTCGTCCCATCCGCTCGAACCGTACCGGGCCGAATACGAGGCTCTGGGCCTTTCGACCATCGCCCAGATTGAAACGATGCGCGACGGGGCGAAGGCGTCGCTCGGTGGGGTCATCACCGGGCGCCGGTCGCGTAAGGACAAGCGGGACCGGGAGTATGCGATTCTCACGGTCGAGGACTTCGACGGCGGGATTGAGGTGATGGTATTCTCCGACGTGCTCGAAGGATGCCGGGCGATGCTGAAGACCGACAACCTGGTGGCAATCCAGGGCACGGTGAAGGTGCGGGCGGCGGATGCGTCCGGCCGCGGCCACGGCGTGCCGCAGTTCTGGGCCGAACGGGTGATGTTATTTAACGATTGCAGCCGGTTCCTGACGGCGATCGTGGTCGTGGCTCCGGAGAAGGACGTGGACGAGGTGATGCTGATGAAGCTCAAGGAGCGGCTCGAAGAGCATCCGGGCAACGGTCTTGTCTACCTGAGGCTGCTCCGGCCGGACGGCTCGCACCGGGAGATGAAGCTGCGCGAGCAACGGGTGGCGCTGAACAACGAGCTGATTGTGTCACTGCGTGAGGTTTTCGGCCCGGAATCGGTCAGGTTCAAGGGCGAGATGCCGCCGTGCGTCAGGAACGGGGACCGGTTCCGCAAGGGCGGGCAATACAGGGGCAAGAAGCCGGGCGGGCAGTGAGGAATGGAACAGCAGAGCGGCGCGGCCTAACTTGCGGTGTGCTCTTCCGGGATGGTCAACTGTTCGAGCCGCTGAATCCGTTCCTCAATCGGCGGGTGCGACGCAAACAGGTTCATTGACGGACCACGGTCTTTGCCGAACGGGTTGGCGATGAACATGTGGGCGGTTGCGGCCGATGCGGTGCGCAGCTTGCCCTGGTAGGTCCCCAGCTTCCTCAAGGCCGAACTGAGCCCGTACGGGTTGCGGACGATGAGCGCGCCGGATGCGTCAGCCAGGTACTCGCGCTGTCGTGATATGGCCGCGCGGATAAGGGCAATCAGCAGCGGCGAGAGGATGGCGAGTGCGATAGCGCCGACCACCAGAACCAGCCCGAGTTGACCTCCGCCCCGGGAATTGCGGCGCCGGCCTCCGCCGAACAGGCCCCAACGCAGGAACACGTCCCGGAATAAAACGAGCAGGCCGCCGATGATGGCGACGATGGTCATTATCAGGATGTCGTAGTTGCGGACGTGGGACATCTCGTGCGCGATTACGCCCTGCAGTTCCTCGCGGTTCATGATTCCGAGCAGGCCGCGGGTCACCGCGATCGAAGCGTGGCTCGGGTTGCGACCGGTCGCAAAGGCATTGGGCGCGTCGGCCTCAATGACATAGACTTTCGGCTTCGGCGTGCCCGCGGCAATCGCGACTTCCTCGACGATGTTGTGCAACTGGCGAAACTCAGCCGGGTCAGCGGGCTTGGCCCCGTTGACGGCCAGGGCCAGCTTGTCCGAGTTGTAGTAGAGGATAAGGTTGTACCCGACGATGAACAAGCCGAACAGCGCGTAGATGCCGGCTCCCCAGTGGAAGTACCAGCCGAACGCGTAGCCGACCAGCCCGAGCAGCAGCGAGAATGCGATGATGAAGACGGCGGTCTTCACCTTGTTCGCGCCAATGAGCTGGTAGAGGTTCCTGCGTTCCGCCATCTTCAGCCCCTCCGGAGCAGGTATCCACAGATTACACAGATGGCTCCGGGCAGGAATCTGTGGAATCTGCGGATGGAGACTTCCCGGTTCCGGCCTAGAACTTCACCTTGGGCGGTTCGCGCTCGGCCTCAGGCACGTTGTAGAACTCGGCCTGCTTGAACCCGAACATCCCGGCGAAGACGCTCGACGGGAACATCTGGGTCGAGTTGTTGTAGTCCATCACGACGTCGTTATAGAACTGGCGGGCAAAGGATATCTTGTTCTCGGTGCCGGAGAGCTCTTCCTGCAGCTTGAGGAAGTTCTCATTCGCCTTCAGGTTCGGGTAGTTCTCGACCACGGCGAACAGGGTCTTCAGCGTATCCGAGAGCGCGTTGTTGGCTTTGGCCGACTCGGCCGGACCCTTGGCGCTAATGGCCTGGGACCGAGCCTCGGCAAGACGCTCGAATATGGCCTTCTCGTGTGCGGCGTAACCCTTGACCGTTTCGACCAGGTTGGGAATCAGGTCGATCCGGCGCTTGAGCTGGACGTCAATCTGGGACCAACCGTTCTTAACGCGATTGCGCTTCACCACCAGCGTGTTGTATATCCCGATGGCGACGAACACTAGCAGGACAATCAGGGCAAGGACTACTATAAGGGCTATCATATTTTTCTCCTCCGTAAGCTGAACTAGCATAACGTCTTTCCGGTTACAGTCAAACGCCGACCCGGTAACGTGCCGGCTTGACCACCGGCCATCCTCGTTCTATATTGATGTCCTCATCCGTTTCGGGTGAGGACTAGAACAGGAGGCCCCTATGGATTACAAATACCTGATTGTCAGAAAAGAAGACGGCATCGGTTGGCTGAAGATGAACCGGCCGCCGATGAACGCGCTCAACACCGAGGTCGTGCTCGAGATCGAGCGCACGATGGACTGGTTCGCGCACGAGGACGACGTGCTGGTCGTCATTATCTATGCCGAGGGCAAGATGTTCGTGGCCGGGGCCGACATCGCCGAGATGTCGAAGTTCACGCCCATGCAGGCGCGAGAATTCGCCAGGAACGGCCACCGCGCGCTCGGGAAGATAGCGGGTTCCGAGAAACCGGTCATCGCCGCGGTGAACGGCTTCGCGCTTGGTGGCGGGTGCGAGATTGCCATCGCATGCGACATCCGCGTGCTGGCGGATACGGTGAAAATCGGGCAGCCCGAGGTGAACCTCGGCCTGATACCGGGTTTCGGCGGCACGCAGCGGCTGGCGCGGCTCGTCGGGCCGGGAATCGCGAAGGAGTTGATATTCACGGCGGACGCGATTGACGCTACCGAGGCCCTGCGAATCGGCCTTGCGAACAAGGTCGTGCCGGCCGACAAGTTGATGGAGACCGTGACCGAAATGGCGAAGAAGATTGCAGCTAAAGGCCCGACCGCGGTGAGACTGGCCAAGGCCTGCATCAATCTCGGCCAGGACACCGATCTGGCAACTGGGAATTCATACGAAGTTGAAGCGTTCGGCGTCTGCTTCTCAACCAAGGAGCCGGCCATCGGCACCAGTGCGTTCCTGGCGAAGCAGAAGCCGGATTGGAAGGCAGCAAAGGAGTAGATGATGACGATAGGAAAAGCGAAGGATACGTTGATTGTCGGCGCCGCGCGGACGGCCGTGGGCCGGTTCCATGGTTCGCTGGTCTCGCTGCGTGCACCGGAACTGGGAGCCGTGGCGATCAAGGCGGCGGTCGAGCGGTCGGGAGTAAACCCGGCTGAGGTCGAAGGCGTGATTATGGGCAACGTCTGCCCGGCCGGCATCGGCCAGGCTCCGGCCCGTCAGGCAGCGGTCAAGTCGGGTCTGTCGGTCGAGATTCCGGCCCTGACCGTGAATAAGGTCTGCGGCTCGGGCATGATTGCCACCGCCCTTGGATGCCAGATGATAAAGGCCGGAGACGCCAGGGTGGTCGTGACCGGCGGGCAGGAGTCCATGTCCAACGTACCGTACTACATGAAGCAACTCCGCACCGGCAACAAGATGGGCGACGTGAAGCTGCAGGACGGGATGATTTACGACGGCATCTGGGATTTCTTCGGCGACGTGCACATGGGCGTGCTCGGCGACTTCACGGCCACCGAGGCCGGAATCACCCGCGAGGAGCAGGACAAGTGGGCTGCGGGCAGCCATGCCAAGGCGATTGCGGCAATCAAGGCCGGCAAGTTCAAGGCCGAGATTACACCGGTCGTGATTCCGCAGCGCAAGGGTGACCCGGTCGTATTCGAGACCGACGAGGGACCGCGCGCGGACTCGACGTTCGAGAGGCTCTCTGCCTTGAAGCCGGTGTTCACCAAGGACGGTACTGTTACCGCAGGCAATGCGTCTTCAATCAATGACGCCGGCGCGGCGCTGGTCCTGGCCGATGGCGCGTACGCAGAGGCCAAAGGTCTGAAACCGCTGGCGCGTGTCGTCGCATACGCAACCGGCAGCGTCGAGCCGAAGCGGCTCTTCTTCGCGCCAATCAAGGCGATCAACAACCTGCTCAACGTGCAGGGCGTGAAGATTGATCACTTCGACCTGATTGAGCTCAACGAGGCGTTCGCATCGCAGGTGTTGGCCGACGGCAAGGGCCTGGGCTGGAACTGGGACAAGGTGAACGTGAACGGCGGCGCGATAGCGCTTGGGCACCCGATCGGCTGCTCCGGCGCGCGCATCATCGTGTCCATCATCCACGCCCTGAAGGACCGCGGCCTGAAGACGGGTCTCTGCGCGGCGTGCCTCGGTGGCGGCGAAGCGACCGCAATCAGCGTAGAGTTAGTTTAGACGGAGCGACAAGCGCCGAGCGTTTTCGTAACTGCGAGTGCGGCCGAGACGATAGAGCTCGGCCGCACTCTTGCTTCGCATCTCAGGGCGGGTGATGTCGTAGCCTTCTATGGTGAACTCGGGGCGGGTAAGACCACCATGATAAAAGGCATCGCCTCCGGCCTCGGCGTGACCGGCGTGGTAAGGAGCCCATCGTTCGTCGTTGTCACCGAGTACCCGGGCCGCGTTCCCGTGTATCACATCGACCTGTATCGGCTCGGACAGAGAAGCGAGAGGCGAATGGCGAATGGCGAATTGCGGGCATCAGTCGAAGAGCTTGAGGGCATCGGGTTCGATGCGTACCTCGGCGGTGATGGAGTCTGTCTGATTGAGTGGGCCGAGCGGGCGGAGCAGGTACTCTCGGACAAGACAATACGAGTGCGGATGAGTGTCGAGGGTACGGGTCGCCGGATAGAGATTGCCGGTCTACGCGTCCCGCTTCAGCCAGACAAGTAGCTCGTCGATTCCGCCCTTAGCCGTGACCGTCTTGTCAGCGCGGACAATCGTCGCGACGTGGTTCTTGAGGCTGACCTTGAGCAGTCCGAGTCTGCGGCTGCGGACGCGGACCAGCGCGATGAGGAAAAGGGTCTCGACCGGGGCCGGGTAGCGGCCGAAGCGGTCGACCAGTTCGGCCCGCAGTTCTTCGAGTTCCGGTTCGCTCTCGACCGCGAGCAGGCGTTTGTAGAGCGCGACGCGCTCGAACGAATCGGCGACGTACTCCTTTGGGATATAGGCGGATACGTCGAGCGAGAGCTCGGGCTCGACCGCCACGTTCTCGCCTTTGAGCCGGGCCACGGCTTCTTTGAGCATCTGGGTGTACAGGTTGAACCCGACCCGCGCGACCTGGCCGTGTTGCTCGGTGCCGAGCAGGTTGCCCACGCCCCTGATTTCCATGTCGCGCAGGGCCAGCTTGAATCCGGACCCGAGCTGCGAGTAGGCGAGCAGGGCCGAGAGGCGTTTGCGCGCGTCTTCGGTGATCTCGCGGTGGGCCGAGGTCAGGAACAATGCATAGGCCTGGGCCTCGGACCGGCCTACCCGTCCGCGTAACTGGTGCAGGTCGGAAAGGCCGAACCGGTCCGCGCGGTTGACGATGATGGTGTTGACGTTGGGCAAATCGAGGCCGGACTCGATGATGGCGGTGGAGAGCAGCATCTGGTACTCGCCGGAGGCGAACCCGACGTAGATATCGGCCATGTGCCGGCCCGACATCTGGCCATGCGCGATGGCGAACCGGATTCCGGGCAGGATTCGCTGGAGCCGCTTGGCGACTTCGGTGATGGATTCAATCTCATTGTGGACGAAGAAGACCTGGCCGCCGCGACTGATCTCGCGGGTGACGTAGTCGCAGATGAGGCGGTCGTCCCATGCCGCGACTTCGGTCGCGATTTCGCGGCGGCCCGGCGGCGCCGTGTGAATCTGCGAGATGTCGCGGAGCCCGGAGAGCGACATGTAGAGCGTGCGCGGAATCGGGGTTGCCGTGAGGGTCAGCACGTCAACCGCGGCCCGCGCCGCCCGGATGCGTTCCTTCTGCCGCACCCCGAACTTCTGCTCTTCGTCGATTATCAGCAGGCCCAAATCGTGGTACGCGAGTCTCGGGTTGAGCAGTTGGTGCGTGCCGACGACGATGTCAATCACGCCCGATTTCAGCCCGGTGCGGATTTCGGTCTGGGTCGCCGGTGGGACGAGCCGCGAGAGCATCTCGACCCGGAGCGGGAACCGGGCCAGGCGCTTGCGGATGGTCGCGTAGTGCTGGTAGCAGAGAATCGTGGTCGGGGCGAGGACCGCGACCTGCTTCATGTCCGATGCCGCCTTGAAAGCAGCCCGCAGGGCGATTTCGGTCTTGCCATAGCCGACGTCGCCGCAGATGAGCCGGTCCATCGGGCGCGGGGCTTCCATGTCGCGTTTGACGTCGGCCATGACCTCGATTTGGTCCGGAGTCTCCTCGTAGGGGAATGATGCCTCAAGCTCAGCCTGCCACTTGCCGTCGTGGCTGAACTGAATGCCGCGAGCCGTTGCCCGGCGCGCGTAAATCTCGAGCAGTTCCTCGGCACACTCGGCGCTGGCGCGTGCGGCTTTGGCCTTGGCATGCAGCCACGACCTGCCACCCAGACGGTCAAGTGCCGGCGTCTGGTCGTCGGAGCCGACGTACCGGTCGAGCAGGCCGATGTTCTCGACCGGCACGTAGACCTTGTCCCCGCCGGCGTACGCGATAACGATGTAGTCCTTCTCGATGAGCTCCGTCGCCGTTTTCGGCTCCTGACTTTGGACTTTGGACTTTGGACTTTGGACTTGGACCTCATGGGTCATCCGGCGCGTTCCCTCGAATGAGCCGATACCGTAATCAATGTGCACGACATAGTCGCCGGGCCGGAGCGAAACAATGTTGTCAATCGGCAGGCCCTTGAACCGGCGGCGCGGCGGATGGAACACGGGCGTGCCGTAGATTTCCCGCTCGGTCAAGAGGGCGAAGCCGAGCGGCGCGGCAATGAACCCGGCACTCAAAGTGCCGGTGAAGTAGTGTGGCCCGGGGCCGATGATCGAGGAGAGGCGCTCGCGCTGGCTATCGGTGCTCGCGGCGATGAACCAGTCCAGAACCGGAGTTCTATCCGCAGATTTCGCAGATTCCACAGATTCTTCTCCGGATTCCTTCTGCGTAATCTGTGGATTCCCGGTGCCCGATGTCCCGTCCGGATTTCTATCCGCAGATTCCGTAGGAACCATGGATTCCGTTCCGGACTCAATCTGCGTAATCTGTGTAATCTGTGGATTCCTGGTCCCTATCTCGGCCCGCAGCAGTTCGAGGTTGCCGAGGTAGCTGTGCGCCGGGGTACAGCCGAGGGCGAATTCGGCATCGGGCTCGGTCGAAAGCAGGAGCACAGCGTGAGCCTCCACTTCGGTGCCTTCAGTGACAACGATGAGGTTGTGAGGCAGCAGCGTTGAGGCGGGTTGGTCGGACATCTTCGGCTTCTTTCGTGTCGGGATCGACACCGTCTCAACGTGAGATACCGACCGCTGGAGCAGCGGGTCGAACCGGCGTAGAGAGGCAATGCTGTCTCCGAGGAACTCAACCCGGACCGGCGTCTCTGCCCCTTCCGGAAAGACGTCGGCGATGCCCCCGCGCGTGGCGTACTCGCCCGGCTCGGTCACGAGGTCGGTGCGTTCATATCCGTTTTCCTCGAGCCAGTCAACCAGCGCGGTCAGCTCCAACTGCTGGTTCAGGGCAAGGCTGAGGGGGTTTTGGGGACAGTCCCCGTCCGGGGACAGTCCCCATTCCGGAGCCGGGCGATTCAGGCTCTCGGCCGAGGCGACGATGACCGCGGGGCCGGAGCCAAGCGCGGCTAGTTGGGCGGGCAGGCGTGGTGAATCGGGTTCGAACAGGAGCAGGCCAAGGGGACTGTCCCCGGACGGGGACTGTACCCAGGCCGACAGGTCAAGGTGTAGGGCGCGGGCGGTGTGCGCGTCGTCCGGAATCAGGACCACGGTGCGTCCGAGCCGCTCGGCAAGCGCAGCGGCCAGCATCGAACGCGCAGCGCCGACCACGCCAGATACGCCGGTATGCGCGCCGGCTGCCAGACGTTCAGCCAGTGCCGGTAGGGCTTCCGCTTTGGAGAAACGTTCGAGGAGTTCGTGCATACAATCTGCAATCGCCAAGCGGAAGTCGAGAATTCCTCAGGCTTCCTCTATGGCGGGCTGATGATACTTTGATTCTACTTGGGGTCAAGCAACGAGGATGGAGAATCCTACGACCGCGCCGGCTGTCGGCCGTTGGCTGTCAGCCGAGACTCCAGCGGCCGGGAGACGACTGCGCGACGGCCCGACGAGAAGTGGCATCATGCTAGCAGGATTTGCTCTTGCAGCATCTACGATGGTTACCTTCGTATTTTCTCGGCCGAGAGTCTGAACAGGTCGTCGACGCGGTCGTAGAACCATGCCTTTCGCTTCGTCCATTCATCTGGGCGGAATAGCCCGGAGGCCTTGTGTGGCGACTTGGGTCCAAGCTGATGGACCCCGGGCGCGAATGCGTCCGCGCAGCCCAACACGTAAACTTCCACGGCGGGCGCGGAGTTACCTGCCCAACGGTTAAGAGCTACGCTCAATGCCTGTTCTAGACGCGTGCTGTACGACTTGGCGATAAGCAGCAGGAGCGCTCGGTGGGGCCCGCCCAGCTGAAGCCACTTCACAGTATCGCGCCACTTGATGTCCGCCTCATCAAGTGTTGCGAGCAGTTTCTTGGAGTCCGGCTCCCTCGCGACGCTTACACTGAGGGGGTACGGCATCTGCAGGTTCGGGTCATAAACGGCCTGAAACGACGGCCGGGCGTCCGACGATTCGAAGCCACCGCCCCGAGAACGCGCCCGCAAGAGCGCGGACACCACATGGTTCGATAGGTCATCTGTATTGAAATCGCGCACCTCTTGCGACCGGTCCACTTGCACGCTCACGTAGCAGTGAGAAACGTCCAGCTTGGCCTCCTGAATTGACCGGGCCAAGATGTTCGTGATGTGCGCCTCGTGGCTCGTTCCCTCGGGAAAGAAACAACCTACTTCGAGCAGGCCGGGTACCTCGCCAGAGCCCGAAAGAAGGTAGTCAACGGACTTGCAGTTTCCTCTGGTCATGCTTGGCTTGTCTATGTACGTGGTGCCATCGTATGTTGTGCCTTGTCTTTCCAACAAACGCACGAATAGGTCAACGAAAACACGCTGCTTGAGATTCTCCGGCGCTGACATCCTACGCGCTATTGGGAGGAAACGCCACTTCGTCCGCGTCCATCCAGAGACTCGGGGTCGTGGTGCTCATCTTGTTTCCATCTCGGTCGAAGGGTCATATTGCATCGCAGACTACGTGGCGGCTGGAACGTGATAGCCAAACGGGCACCGAAGGAGATACCCACTGTCCGGCAGTGTCGCCTACGCCTCCAAGTACCTCATCCACGAGTAGCCGACTGCAGCCGACCGAGGATTTGGGTCGGTGTGAGGCAGCGGAAGTCCGTCGTGTCCCTGACAAGGTTCAGCAGTACTCCTTTCAGATACTTCATGTCTGTTGTGATGAAGTGCGCAAGCTCCCAAGCAGCCTCTGGATCAGATATAAGAATGGGCCGGTCGGTCAATGGTATGGTTAGATCGGGCAGAAGACCGGATGTCGATTCCTCAAGGTTCCTCTGGAAAGCGGACAGTAGAGCCGAGAACTGAGGAGCCTCAATGCCATGGCGATACTCCCGTGCGCGGGATTCCATGATATCCCCGATGAGTTCGAATTCGCTGCGGCCTGGCGAGCGATCATAGTACTCTAACGAGGCAGCCAGCGTCAGGAGTTCGATGAGCGCACCTCTCGCGGCCTCGACCTGTCCTGCCTGCCACAGTACGTGGTTGGCCCAGAACGAGAAGAAGGCTCTGATCTCAAGGACTGAAACCTGTGTGAGGTCGCCGCTCGACAGCGGCGTACGACCGAGCGCCTTCCGGATGTCGCTCAGGAAGAGCTCCGTGTCCCCAATCACTATCGTAAGGACACAGAACTCCGCCTCGGACCGAGTAGATTCGAATCGCTCTGCCCTTATCAGAGCCATCGCCCGTTTGGTTGGTAGGATTCTCACCTACGGCGACTTTCTCCAAGGCGGCTTCAGGGACACGACCTATCTCGTTTTCGTCAAGGCGAGGCAGGTATCGGATTGCATCGGCCGGATATTAGTTCGGCGGCGGGCGGATGTCAAGCGAGCGCGCTTGGCGCCAGAGAAATCGAAAGCTGCAAATGGACAGTTGGGGAATGGGGTGCGTGAGAATGAGGGGTTGCCCCCTCAGGGTTCGATATTGTCCAGCAGGTACTTCAGGTCTCGCCCTCGCTTGTGGTAGGACC
>Ga0265595_1000082_pt1 | contig 85349 bp, 83 predicted proteins | sample saktaG_15_FD_190148 | JGI IMG/M metagenome (GOLD analysis project Ga0265595, IMG submission 190148) | Saline water microbial communities from Sakinaw Lake, British Columbia, Canada - sak_2013_06_06_50m | ecosystem: Environmental > Aquatic > Non-marine Saline and Alkaline > Saline ... | reverse complement strand
TCCCGCACAATCTCTTTGTTGCGGCGTTCCAGAATAACCGCAAGCCCGATAGCCACGACAACCGCGGCCAGCGCGATCAAGGGTGTGTCGGTGGCGATCGCAATTGCCACGGCAATGGCCAGCCCACTCGCTATGATCGCCCTGTAAATACGAAATTTGTTTATTTGCACTTCGATGCCTCCTATATAGTCACTTTTACTAATTGTGGCTTTGCCTAAAATATGGCAAAACAGCCCGACTTTTTGGGCAACCGCAATTTCTGCACAAAAAGTCATTCGCTATTATTGAATATATAGTTGGATTCCTTTCCCTAATATATATATTCGATATCTCATTAGTTGGGACATACGGGATTTTGCTGGAAACTATCGCATTACCAACTCTGAGTAACATTACGACCTTTGCTATTTATCTCATTGCTACGGTCGGGGTATTTTGGATAGCCAACCGTTTCTTTGCCTATCCTTTGTGTGGTCTACTTTCGGGATATAACCTTATGTTCAGCCCACCAATGAAACCCAAATGCGAGAATGCAAAAAATGATATCTAAACTACCCAAGAGAGTCGCCCAAACATTGGAACTCCAAAAATTAGCTACGAATACAATGCCGGAGATGAGTAACAAAATGATAGAGACCACAAGCACAAAATACCGCCTACTTTCAGCATCTGATTTCTCTGTATATTCTCTCTCATCCATTTTGGTTACCTCCATTAAAAAATAAAAAATAGGAGTAAATAAATGACAGCAAAAAACGAATTCACTAAGGAACAAGAGGAAGTAATTAGGCAGATGATACGAGAGGAGATACGCAAAGATTGGGGGAGACTTAACTTCGATATAGGTTATGGTATTCGTGTTAAAAAATCCCCGAAGAACGCAAGGGTTTCTCACCCTATAACTAAGAGTAGAAGCCATCGTCCATAAATTGGATACCTAATTTATGCAGTCGATTACGGCACTTATCCCTGAATTCACTCATTAAAGGCAGAGGATTTTCTGATATGGCTATTTTCGGGTTGACATCTTTAACTTCGTTTGATAGTTGTGACACAAATCTCTGCCCTATGACGGGTTCCAGATTTTTGGCGTGTACTAAACAAGAATTACAAACATTTCGTACAGATTCATTTGCAAGTGCCCTCTGTGTTTTTAGGAGTTCCGCTTTGTGCAAGTTGGCTACTGCGTCATGTGCAATTTTTAATTGCTCAACCTCACGTTTGATTTTATCAAGTTTTCTTTCAAATGGTGATTGTGCCATTCTCCTACCTCCCCAGACGATGATTACCGAAGTATAACATAGGAGTAAGAACTTTGAATACACAACATGATAAAATAAACAATAATAAAACGCCTTCCAGTTGGGTATATGATGGTAGGGGTAGGATAAGAATATGTTCTGGAAATATTTTGATGGTGGTGCAAACTACTTACTACCATTCCTCGATAAGTATTTTCACATACATTTTGACTCTTCACAAAGCCGTTGGGGATTTGCTTCTGTATTTTCCACAATATTCTTTTCAATTATTGCTATCTCAATTTCACTATACGCAGTCTATTTGGCACAGAATGGGGGGTGCGTATTGTTAGCCTTTGTAATTATAATAGGTATCACAGGGATATTGGGGCTGGCATTCATCGGGATAATAAGCCTCCGTTTTTTAAGCGACCCGCTTCATTCAACTATTGAAAAAGACGTGTCAGATATAAAAACAGCAACTATAGTAAATATCCCCACTAAATTAGACAACATAGACAAAACCTTAAGGCAGATTCAAGATAATACAAAAGCTAAGGGCAAAACTAAGAGTAGTAAGGATAATAATTGAAAATGATATTACTAAAGAGAATCGCTACAAAATTGCAAGGCAAGGTGAGCGCAAAGCGTATTATCATAATCGTAGTCATAATACTAACCGTATTTGGCGGTAGCGGATATTGGATTGGGTATTCTGCCGGTTACGCTAATGGCAATGCGGTTGGATGGGGTAAAGGGTATGAGCAGGGTAAATATGATTCTTATGAAAAAGGATACTCTTTAGGATATGATAATGGTAAGGAATATGTAGTTGCTCATTTAGACCAGTATATTAAGGTTCCCAAAGCGGTAAGTTATGAAGAAGTACTGGAGTTTTTAAGGAGTGACCAAACTGATAAGATAGAATATTCAGATGATTTTGATTGTGCCTCTTTCTCTAATGTGGTTAGAAATAATGCAATAAGTAAAGGCATTAAGTGTGGTATTGCATCATTCAATGCGGAAAATATGGAAGAACATATTGGTCACGCTATCAATTGCTTTGAAACCACAGACCGAGGTATTGTATATTTTGACCCACAAACAGATGGGGAGAGATATGATATAAGAGTAGGGGGCTATTATACTCTTTCAGAGAGATATAGAATAACTAAGGTAGATATAATATGGTGAGAGAACTCCTTGGTCGGGTATATAATGACATCAAGCGATGTGCAAGGGTAGAGTTTTTTCCAAGATTACTCGGAGTACGTGGATCAGAACATGGATTAAAGGTGTTATCGCATTCATCCACAATCACAAATCAGGCGTTGCGTGTATGGGCATTAAGGCCAAAAACAAGTTGTGGGGTTTTGTTAAGATACTGCCTATTGCGATTATTTCTACATGGACAGTTGTACTATTCATTGGTGATTCTATACCCATCATGTCGGGACTCATACGCCTCGTTGACCCCAATTCCAAACAAGGGACTAATGCTATGAATGAATATACGCCGCAACTCTTGGCTATAATATTTATTGTCATTCTTCTTATATCCTTGGGAGTGGTTGGGGTTATTCAAATTTACAATATATTCAAAGGGAAAATAGTTGGCGAGATAAGAAACGATAATAGTAATCAATCTATTGAAACACGAATAACTGAATTAGAGAAGACTGTAAGTAAATTACCCAGAGAACGAACAGATATGAGAGATAATTAAAATGAAACGCATTATTATAATCACAGGGATAGTAATAGGTCTTCTCATATTTGGTGGTGGAGGATATTGGATTGGCTATGGCAATGGTAAGAATATAGGGCACAATGAGGGGTACATCTCTGGTAATGTTACTGGATACGAAAAAGGGTATGTAAGCGGATATGATAATGGCAAGGAATTTGTTGTAACACACTTAGATCAGTATGTAGCTATACCCAAGGCAGTCCCTTATGAAGAAGTTGTAACGTTTTTAGCAGAAGATCAGGTTGATAAAAATGAGTTTGTTAATCTTTACTTTGATTGTGTTTCATTCACCAAAGCATTACGGGATAACGCTCTTAAAAAAGGAATAAAATGTGGCATTGTAACGTTTACATTAGAAAGTACAGTAGATGATAGTGTTATGGGGCACGCCATAAATGCCTTTGAAACCACAAACAGAGGAATAGTATATTTTGACCCTCAAACAGATGGGGAGAGATTTGGAATAGAAGTAGGTGGCTATTATTCACTACCTGAAAGGTATAAAATCATTAAGGTTGACGTGATATGGTAAAGAGAGTAAATCGAGCGCATTTACTTTTTCTTGCGTTTTACATTCCAATAGGGACTTTTACACTTGGGGCAAACCCGTGGCTCTTTCTTAATATCCCTGGGAACCCACTCATGCCCGCACCTCTCGCACCTGAATCCCTGTAACCTGATTTCAACTGTCTCAGTTACCATACTACAACTCCAAGTGAATGATTACATTAATAGTATATACTTTTTCAGTAATATAGTCAAGGGGTATTGACAAATGCCTACTTATGTGGTAATATATTATCAGAGTATATAGTAGGCAGGTAAAATAAAATGGATGCAAGACAAGAAAGAGGACTACAAATCGCAGCGACTTCTCGAATTGAGAAGAATAAATTGGGCTGGAAAGTACCGTCTCAGTCAGGAAGTGGCACATATATCGTAAATCTCGATCATGGCGAACCGTTTTGCACATGCCCTGATTTCGAGGCACGGCAACAGCCCTGTAAGCATATTCACGCAGTTGAATACGTTATACAACGAGAAACTAAGCCTGATGGTACGGTGACTTATACGGAGGCGATTAGGGTAACCTATAACCAAGATTGGCACGCTTATAATATCGCTCAAACAACTGAGAAAAAGGAATTTATGAGGCTTCTCTTTGACCTCTGCCAAACTGTTCCCGAACCTACTCAGACATTTGGAAGACCAAGACTACCACTCTCCGAGATGGTTTTCAGCGCAGCCCTGAAAGTATATTCTACCGTATCCGGCAGAAGATTTATGACTGATCTTGAGACTGCAAGGGATAAGGGATATATTGCCCACTTGCCTCATTACAATTCAGTTTTTAACTACCTTGAAAACGCTGATTTGACGCCTATCCTGAAACAGTTGATTGAAGCCACCGGTAATCCACTTAAATCCATTGAGACGAACTTCGCCGTTGATTCTACGGGCTTTTCTACCTGTCGCTTTGACCGCTGGTATGACACTAAATACGGCAAGGAAAAGAGCCAGAAAAAGTGGCTCAAGGCTCATATCATGTGTGGGACTACTACAAATACAGTTGCTAGTATTGAAATTACGCCGAGTAACGTTAATGATACCATCATGCTGAAACCTTTGGTTGATAACTCCATTCACAGATTTAATATTGCTGAAATTAGTGCGGACAAGGGTTATTGTAGCGACCGCAATTTCAATATCATTAATGATGCTGGTTGTGTTCCCTATATCCCTTTCAAAGAGAATGTTAATAGCAATCGTGGTGTGAGGCAACACGGCTCTGAGATTTGGACGAAGATGTATCACTTATTCATGTTTAACAAAGATACGTTCTTTGCCCACTATCACAGGCGTTCCAATGTTGAATCTACTTTCGCTATGATTAAAGCCAAATTTGGGGATTCCATCCGAAGCAAGGGAGATGTTGCTCAGATTAACGAGTTACTTCTCAAGGTACTCTGCCATAACATTTGCGTGCTTATTCAGGCAATCTACGAACTAAACATTGATAAGACTTTTTGGGCAAAGGACTGACTTTTTATGCAACATGAACTTTTTAGGCAAAGCCACTAATTGTAAAGTAAACCATACATTCTGTCAACTGTATTACCGGTTGAATTCCGCCTTTGTTTGAGCTATTGTGTAGTATCCCATTTTAAAGGACGTGTATTTAATATGCTTATCAGAAGAGAAAGGCCGGAGGAATTCTCCAGGATACATGACCTGGTCAAAATAGCCTTTCAAACGGCTAAAGTTACAAACGGCAAAGAGCAGGATTTTGTAAATCAACTGCGCGCCGGTGATAATTATATTCCGGAGCTGGTTCTGGTGGCTGAAGAGGACGGTAAACTGATCGGACATATAATGCTGACCAAGACGTATATCACGGGCGATAAGAGTAAATTTGAGACGCTCCTCCTGGCGCCGATTTCAGTTGCCCTGGAGTATCGAAATAAAGGAGTTGGCGCCAAACTTATAGCGGAGAGTTTCGGTATTGCTAAAAAGATGGGGTATAAATCAGTTGTACTGGTCGGCGATCCCGCTTATTATCATAGATTCGGCTTTAAATCCTCCTGTAATTTCGGAATCAGACACGTACAAAATATCCCCGATGAAAATGTAATGGCGTGTGAGTTAGTCCCGCAAGCATTGAAGGGAATCAGCGGAAAAATGGATGGTTGAAGCAACCCATCCATGGTAAATGAAGGCCGGGTCGAATCTTCCGGCTGTTTAAGACGCCCGTTCTGTTGACATACCCTTGCGGATTAATTACATTGAATTGAAATGAGCGTAAAATCGGAACGCAGAAACGGCATTCTGGTGGTGGCCCTGGAAGGCAGGCTGGGTGCCTTTGAGGCCGCCAATCTGAGTAAAGAGCTTGAAGCCCTCATAACTGAAGACGACCACTATCTGGTGCTCGATATGTCAGGGGCACTGTATTTAAGCAGCGGCGGCATCAGGCTTCTTCTGTCCACACATAAGAAACTGGCAAGTAAAAATGGACGTATCGCTCTGTGTGGAATTACCGAGTTTCCGGCCCAGGTACTGAAAATGGCCGGTATGGAAGGCATGTTCCCTACCTATACTACGGTGGATGAAGCCGTTGAGCACAGCTCCATGCTGAAGGATATGAGGCGCTCTGAAAAAGATTGGAGAAACCTTCCCTGTTACCACAGAAAGGATACCAGCTTTCACGTCTTTCACGTTACCGACCGCCCGGCCACGCTGAAGACTGTGGGCGATCTGGCCAAAGTCATGAATGCCACGCTGGAGCCGGACGATATCCGGCAACGGCGTTTTTCAGAAGCCGAATATTCCATCGGGCTGGGAGCTCTCGGCGGCAGTCTCGAAGACTGCCTGCCGCTGTTGGGTGAAATGATGACCAGCGGCGGCATCATGGTCTGGCTGCCCACTGATGGTAATGACACGCCTGATTTTCTTATCCCTGAAAAAGATACAGGCGAAGTTATGATACATACCGGCCTCAATTTAGCTTTAAACGGCGAATTTAACGATATCATGCTGGTGGGTGACGCCGCCGGCAGCAGGCCGGTCACCATCGTCGAGCTATATGAAGCCATATTCGATATAGCCCGGGAGCGGCAGACGGCCAACCGCAGCCTGATCAGCGTGGCCATGATAGCTGACCTGGATGTACTTTTCAGCTCCGGCGTCAAGATCTCCCCCATTAAGAAACATGCCCCGGCCAACGGGGGGCTGATTACAGACCCGGAAAACATTGAGCAGTGGATGGACATCAATATGGAACCGAAGTCCCCGGGACGGACCATGATAAGCTTTGGCCTGGGCCTGGACCTGACGGCCGACCTGTCCCACCTGTCGAAATCAGCCCTGGAAAATGCGTTTTACATGCATCCGGCCAATGTCGGTAATAAGAAAATGATGCTGCATAACCACGGTGTGGTTTTTGAAAATATGCAGTGGGATTATGCTTTGGACCTGGACGGCGAAATCAGGAGGATTGCGCGGGCGGGCGAATTTGTGGATATGCGCCACCTTCTGGATACGACCCGCATAAAACGGGCCATTGCCGGCGTCTCATACATCTCGGATGTCACGCCTGAGTGATCAGGCGGCTGCTTCGCGGTTTTCGTATTGCTGCGCCGCCTCGATCTCGATTTTCATCTTATCCCAGTGTTTGGTCCAATACCTCTGCGGATAGTCCACACTGAAATAGAGCAGCACCAGCACCGCGGGCCAGCCCAGCAAAAAACCCGATAGTCTGTCTATGTCCGCATGCAAAACCAGCATATAGCTGGAAAATATGCCCAGCAGGACATAGAACATGCCCAGTACGAAGTCTCTCCAGGGTATCCTTGAAAGGTTAAGTTTAATGATATCCCATGTTGTCTGTTGATTATCAGCCATTTCTCATATTTTCTCCAATAAGTTCTCTAATAGCCGTTACATGTTATTTTCAAGCGCTGCATTATATTATAAAATGTCTTCCGCAGTCAGCTTTTTCAAGGCTTTGGCTTGAAGTGAAACAGAGGTTCAATCCAGCAGGGGGGGCACTGGTTCAAATCCAGTATCGCCCACCATAGTGTATAATATGGGGAACTTCCAGGTTCTCTGCCAGCGGGACATTATTTGATACATGAAGATACTAAACGATTTGCTTTCAAATCTGAATACCGAGGCCTGTGTGCAGGATATACGCCAGGGAGCTTTCCAGACGGCAGTGCTGACACGTAACTGTGGACTCGCATCGACACCCCATTTCATGGGTACCCATCCCGACAGAACTCCCACGATCGAAATCGGTCTTCTGCTGGAACGGGACGCCGGCGCCCTCGCCCAATTGGCCAAATCGCAGGACTTGTATGAAGCGGCAATCGGCATGGCGACCATAAACTCGCTGATTGATATAGACGAGAAGCGGTGTGTCAAAGTCAACGCCGGCGACCTTATTGCGGAAAAGGGAAGAGGAAGAAGAGTAGCGGTAGTGGGCCATTTCCCCTTTATCCCCAGGCTTCGTGGCGTAGTGAGAGACCTCTGGGTGATCGAGAAGAATCCCAGGGAGGGCGATTTCCCTGAAGCCGAGGCCGAACGCCTCATCCCGCAGGCCGACGTGGTGGCCATCACCGGCACTGCCTTCACTAACCACACAATTGAGCGCCTGCTTGAGCTGTGTAGCCCGGAAGCCTACGTAATCATATTGGGAGACACGTCTCCACTGTCACCGGCATTGTTCGACTACGGCGTAGATGCCATATCGGGCACACGGGTAATCGACCCCGGTCTGGCGCTGCTTTGTGTCAGCCAGGGAGCAAACTTCAGGCAAATAAAGGGCATTGAACTACTTACGATGAGAAGGGACAGTTAGAGGATATGCGGTATATTAAATAGTCCCACGAGTTGCCCAACAGGTTACCAAGACGAATCATCTTGAGCATCAGGTGAATGGCATCTGTTTTTTCAACGCCGTACGCCTGTTGCAATCTTCGGACAGCTTCGGGGTCGGGATGGGCATCGGATTCAGCCCAATGCTGCGCATAAATCACGGCCACAGCCTCCTCTTCCGGACAGTTGGCAACATCTCCTGATAGTAGCCGGCTGATCTCTTCTGGAGTAATCCCACTTCTCAATGCTTGCCTGGCATGGTGGTAGGAACAATAACGGCAGCCATTTACCGCGGTGACAGTCAGCATGAGCCTTTCCTGGAAGGCAGCAGATATTAATTTATTTTCTGTTACTTCCTTCAACCGACTCATGTTTCTGATTGGAAAACACAAGTCGCTGAAGAGATCGTTCAGGTTCTTATATGTTCTTTTATTGAATTTCATGACTGGAAACTCGCCAATGCCAACCTTTCTGGGGACAACAACATATCTACCGGGTGCTTACACAACCGGGGTATTGCTCTGCGCTTCCTGTCAGGTTTCCCAGTTATTTTAGCTCGAGGTTTCAGGATGTATTAAAGAGGGCGCCAGAAGGCGTCATCACGCTCAGTTGAAGAATTCGAGGAAACTATATAGCTCTCCCGGATCGGCGCCACTTACTATGATATCTCCATTGGAGGCTGCCTTTTGAGGATCGAGCTTTCCCAGGACTATATTCTTCCACACCAGGGATTCAGCGGTGAGGGTGAATTCTGGATTATCCGGGATCTGCGGCTGAACCTCTAAGATACCTCGGCGAAGGTTCATGGTGTAGTCAGCAGGCTCCGTAGTGTTAGTCACGTCAGTCAAATGGAGGCCGACGACGATATTCTCGTCCAGGGATTTAGAAGCGTTTAGACCAACAGCCATGATTCCGAATAGAGTATCCATGGGCATGGGGGAAACAAGGGCATCGTCGATATTACAGAAGTCGGGGATCGGAATGCTTACCTGTCCCGTCTCTTCAAGGTACTCGGACAAGATGTAGTTGCGCGTTTGAGCGTTGTACGTTTCTTCAGCCAGCGAAATCATTGCCGAGTTCTTCACCGCGCGCGCTCCAGTATGGTCCGGATTGAGCACGAGTACATCATCAGCGAGTATCAGCGCCCATTTCAGTTTACCTTCATCCAGGGCTTTCTGGGCTTTGGCTGCAAGTTGCTCTACCCCACCAGCCAACTCGGCCATTTCCTGTGCCTCTTCATTCAAGGATATGGGGAACAGATCTCTGGATTTGCCCGTATACCAGCCCATGTATTGCAGGAAAATCTGGAAAATATCTCGATCCATTTGACCAAAATATTCCTGCAAATAAGGCTCATTGGCAAGGTGAGACGGCAGCTTGACGACTTCAATGATTTCCTTGGGAGTCAACCCCTTGTTCATGTTTTGTACCGTCTGGTCATGAACAAACTGGAGCCCGTCACGATAGTTGGTGAGTGTGCGGCTAATATTCTCCGCACCGACCAGTGGCTTGCCGCCATGGATTAATACCATATATTCAGCATTCAGACTTCTCATCCTATCTATGCTCTTTAGGTAATCCAGCGGGTTCCGGAACGAAGCGCCACGCATTGTTGTGATAGCAGGAAAAGACTTATAGAAGTCACCTATTTGCACCAGGACCTTCTTCTGCGGCAACCACACGCAGATTATGTCAGAGGTCTCACCAGGTACGTGTAGTAGAACGAGATCCACCCCGGCAATATTTGTCTCCAGTTTATCCTGAACAGTTTTGGTTGGCGGCAGGTAACCCGAGGGGCCTGGAATCGAGAAAGGGAAAATACCGCCATTGACAAAGTAGCCAGGGTCCTGCTGGAACTTTAAACCCATGTATTTAATTGCTCGATAAGCCTTAATGGGGAAGATCAAACTGTATACGGCGCCCGGTGGGCTGAAGAGGTTCTTATCAAGATTCTCATGAGCGATAATCTCCGGCGAGTCATTGCCGGCGAAGACCGCAGCTCCGTGGATATGACAGTCATGATAGTGCGTATAGATAATCGCCTTCACCGGCTTTTTGGAGAAGATATTATCCAGCTGCTCGTTATACGCTGCTTTTACTATTTTTGCAGCCGTTTCACTCTCCGCGGGGTCAATAACGATCAGCCCGTCGGTTCCCTCTATCAAGACCGGATTGGCTCGAGCGTAGCCGACAGCGACATAAACCCCATCTGTCACCTCACAAATATTCTGCTCAAAATCTTTGGAGAGTTCGACCAGCTTGGAGTTGGCGGGGACTACCGCCGGTTCGAAGCCCGTCTCTGGTTTGGAGACTACCGCTGGTTCAGAGACAGGTGCGCTACAGGCTACCAGGAAGATGATACACGCTGCCATTGCAAGAAACGTCATTGTTTTCATTTTTCCCTCCTCAATATTATGGTTAAGCCCGCGCGAATTTACCTATTGAGCGAATACTCGGAAAGCGGGGAAAAACGTCCATTACCACCACTGTGAGTAGGCTTATAACGGAGCGATATTGGCGCGTCAATGCGCTTTCCCAAGGTTTAGCAGCTCCTCGACTTGTAGTCCCGCCACCGTTTCAGCATATACCTTACGCCGGTTTCTTTCAACCGGCCGGGCGGTCGGACTCATTTATTTTCCCGATGCCCCTGCGAACTACCGATAGTACCATCGAGCTATTGACAATGCTGAAACTGGAGTATAATCTTGTTAAAAATCACCGAGGTAGGAGATATGAAGAGACTTTGTTTTGCGCTTATAGTAGGCATACTGCTTATTACTGCATGCACCACCCCGGCGCAGCCAGCTAAACTGCGCGTTATGACGGAGGAATATCCTCCTTTCAATTATACCGATGCCAGCGGTAACCTGGTGGGCTCCTCCACCGGGATAGTTAAGGCGATAATCAACAAGCTGGGGGAGGATATCAAGATTGAGGTGCTGCCCTGGGCACAGGCCTATGAAACGGTTATGCTGGAGCCCGATACGGCACTCTATTCCATGGCCAGGATATCGGAGCGGGAAAACACCTTCATGTGGGTGGGCCCCATCGGTTCTTATGAGAACTGGCTCTACGCTAAAAAAGGCTCAAATACACGGGTAAGCAGCCTGGACGAGGCCAAGACGGTAACAGGCATCGCCGTGGTGAAAGATGAAGCCGGCCAGCAGAAGCTTGCACAAGAGGGATTCATTAACTTTGTATATACCGATTCAACCGCCGACGGCCTCAAGAAGCTGGTGGCAGGAGAGGTAGACCTCTGGCTGGGAACGGGGGCTGATGTGGAGCTGGTGGCCAAGCAGGCCGGCGTCGACCCGTCTGAGATCGAGGCGGTCGTCTTTGTACATAAGGTCGACCTGTATATCGCTTTTAATAAGAACACGCCTTATGCGACCGTCCTCGCATGGCAGAAGGCGCTGGATTCACTGGCAAAGTAACCCCGATCCCCGGCGGTATCCTGGCGGCGATCATATGGCGCCGGGGCTTTAAAAACCAGTAACGAAAAAATATAGCGCTGCCCATTTTATATCTTATACGCGTGTAATCGCGCCGTATAACCTGGCGGATCTCCAGATTCCGCAGCAGGTTTTTTTGCCTGCAACATTTTTGCATCCGTTGCGTTATCAATTAAACTGTGTTACATGCCTGATCTTATGAAACCATATAGTTCAGTGACACCGGATCAGTTGCGATCGGAAGAGGAACTGGTAAAACGCGCCCAGCACACCCCTGAAGCCTTCGGTGAGCTGTACGAGATCTATTACCAGCGCATCTTCAACTATGCTTTAAAACGCACGGTCAACGTACAGCTTGCGCTTGACATAACATCCGTCACCTTTCTCAAGGCCTTCTCTCAGATCAAAAAGTACCGCTGGCGGGATATTCCCTTCGCTGCCTGGCTTTACCGCATAGCCGGCAATGAGATCAATGATCATTACCGCCGGGAGGGGGGAAGGCGGGTGTCCAGCATCGAGACTATTAAAGAGCTGGCTGACACCAGCGACTATGCCGATGAGGTGAACCATGCGGAGGAGGAGCTGAGCCGGCACGAGGAATTCATGCTGCTGCACAGGAAAATCTCCGAGCTGCCCTTTATTTACCAGGAGGTTATAGCCCTCAAGTATTTTGAAAAGAAGAAGATACGCGAGATGGTGAAGATACTGGGCAAGAAAGAGGGCACCATAAAATCGCTTATACACAGGGGAGTTGAAAAACTCAGGGAAAAAATGCAGTGATGCAACTTTTTTTGCTAAAGGACATTATATTATTGGACGGAAGCAGGATACCATGAGAAAGGAAGCTCTCATAAGGAAACTGGAAAAAACCGACCTGCCGGATATACTCATAGCCGGCCACAGGGACAGCCTGCGGAGGGTGCTGCTTCAGGGCGACTATGCCGGCAGTATGGCTGCGGACAAATCGACGGCCGGCTACCCCGGGAATATATTTAATAGCCTGCTGAACTGGCTGCGGGCCCCGGCCTGGAGAATGGCCGTAGCCAGCGGCCTGGCGCTCATTATCGTGGCCGCCGTGCTTTCCCTGGCCATTTACCTGGCTGCCCCTTCACCTTCGGTCGTAGCTGCGGACGTGGTTAGAAAGGACCCGGGTATACAGCAGCGCTTGAACGGCAGCGGGGAGATCATCATAGTACGCGTGGATGTGAGGGACGGCATGGCCAGCGTGCTCTGCGGGCGCTGCATGGGTGATTTTATCGAAGCTGACGTTGATATGAATGTGAAGGCGGTTGTCAGTACAAGGCGCTACGAGGGCTTATATATGCCCGAGCTTGACCCCGATATGCGCGAACAGGCTGTTAAAATCGCCGTGTCTGAGCCGAGGTTAAAAAGCGTTATGGACAGGGGGGGGAGTGTGGGTAGGGTATATCCAATTTTCTCATCCATCTCCAATATGTCGATCATAGGCGGCGCCATCCTGAAAATCACCCCCGCCGCTTCACAGGCCATTGTGCCGGTGCAACTCGACGGTCAAATGTGGCTGGTGCAGGTGAACCTTCAGGAAAATCGCGTCGAGCGCATCATAGAACCCCAGGCGGGCAGCGCTTATTATTACGAGATACTCTACAGACCACAGAACCTTTAGTCTTTTTATCGAGACATAATATCAGGAGGCTTACACATGTTCTTGTCCAAAATATTAAATAGCTGGCGCTACAAAAGCAGTCTATTTGCCGCATCCCTTATTATTGCCGTGCTGCTGGTCACCGGCTGCAGTGCGGCTGCCCCTGCCAACCTGTCCGATCAGAAGCAGTTGAACCTGCCGTCTTCGTCTTCGGCAGTGCAGGCAACTCCCCTTTTCGATGAGGCCGGGACCGTTTCGCTTTATGAAAGGTGCATACCCGCCGTGGTGCAGGTAGAGTCTGAGACAGCGATCTCATCTAAATTCCTCGGTCCCTTCGGCCTGGATATCCCCAGGATGAGGGGACAGGGATCGGGTTTCATTATCGATACTGAGGGTCATATCCTCACCAATAACCACGTGGTGGACCAGGCCTCCACCGTCAGGGTCGTGCTGAGCGATGGAACCCAGCTACAGGGTAAGGTCATCGGCGCGGACCGCAACAATGATGTGGCGCTGCTGCAAATCGATGCTTCCAGGATACCGGCCCTCACATACCTGACGCTGGCCGATTCCAGCTCGGTCAAGCCCGGCCAGATGGCCTTGGCCCTGGGATCGCCCTACGGGCTGCAGGGTTCTATCACCGTCGGCGTCATCAGCGGAATAGGCAGGTCCATACCGGGCGCCACCAGCCGCAACATGACGGATATCATACAGACGGACGCAGCGATCAACCCGGGCAATTCAGGTGGCCCCCTGCTCAATTCCCGCGGCGAGGTGATCGGCATTAACACAGCCATAGAGGCTGCGGCCAACGGTGTGGGCTTCGCCGTCCCCATCAACACAGCTAAAAAAGCGCTGCCTGAGCTGCTCAAGGGCAGCACCATCAGGACTCCCTGGCTCGGCATAGAGGGCATGGCGGTCAGCCAGGAACTGGCGGATCAACTGGGACTCAAAGTAACAAAGGGCGTCTACATAGTCGGCGTCATGACCGGCAGCCCCGCCGAGAAGGTCGGGCTGGTGGAAAGCGGCAGGAATGAGCAGGGCGAGCCTTCGGCAGGAGGAGATATCATTACGGCGGTGGACGGCGCCGCGGTAGCCAGGGTTGACGATATCCTCTCATATTTCAACGGCAAGAAGCCGGGTGACCGCGTAACACTCTCGGTGCAGAGGGGTGATCAGAATATCTCCGTCCCGGTAGAGCTGGGTGAATGGCCTGACGTACTACCTGGATATTATGAGTTCAACCAGGGCGACGGCCGGGAACAGTCGCCCGGGCCGGACCAGAACCAGTACGAGTTCAAATTCGGGCCTTTCGAGTTCCGTACAAAGTAGGAAGTCCTTTAAGTACCTGTCATTGCGAGGAGCCGCAGGCGACGCGGCAATCTTGTGTCCCCGCATGACAGCGCAAGATTGCTTCGCTACGCTCGCAATGACGAGGTGGAAAAAGCTCGCAATTAAGGAATGGGAAAGGGCGCACCTGAAGGTGCGGCTCTTACAGGAATTTCTGCATCCAGATGACGTCGAAATCCCTGCCGAACTTCTGCCCGATGCGCTGGAAGCGGCCGCACTCCTTGAACCCTTGCTTGAGGTGGAAATTGAGGCTCACTTCGTTAAGCGATGATATGTTGGCCAGCACGGTTTCGACACCGGCGGCCCTGGCATCCGCGACTATAATGTCCATGAAGCGCGCGCCCAGGCCCCTGCGCTCATGTTCGGGAAGGATGAAATACGTGATCTCCCCGGCCTTTTTAAATGCTTCGGCAACCTGGTGGTGCCTGAGCAGGGCAAAGCCCACCACTTCCCTGCCCGGCGATTCCGCCACGTAGAAAGCGCCCCCACGGCTCATATTTTTAAGCAGATCGAATATCTCCGGCCCCACCTTTTTATCGGGGTAAGCGGCGAAGCTGTTCTCGACGAAGTAGTTAAAGACGCCCACGACGGCATTGCGGTCATCGTCCTTTACGTGTCTTATGGCATAGTCCGGCATAGATTAATACCTTATATGTGGAGTATGCATTAAATCAGTATCCGCTCAGGTCTCTCCACCGCTGAAGCGTTTTTATCTTCCCTGGCCAGCCACGAGAATATGAAGGCGCCAATGCACATGGCTGCGCCCACGAAGCAGGCGGCGCTGAAACCCATCAGCAGTACGTTTGCCGGCACGCCCGCAACGGCCTGCTCGGTGCTCAAATCGGCCGAGGGGATGAAAGCCGAAAACACGGTTTCATAGATTGCCACTCCCAGTACCATTCCCAGGTTTTGCATAGCCCTCGATGCCGCCGACGCCTCTCCCTGGTTGGTGGTGGGTATGGAGCTCAGCATAGTGCTGTTATTAGGCGAGACAAAGGTGCCCATGGATACGCCTATCCAGGCGAGATAGACTATCATAGGGATAAGGGAGTGAAGGCCGAGCAACAGCGCCAGGAAAATAAGCGCCGCCGTGGCCGAAACCATTCCGGCGCAGCACAGCAGCCGTCTGCCGATGCGGTCGGACAACCGTCCCATGTAGAGGCTGGTTATGATATAAACGATTGATCCGATGAGGAAGATGGAGCCGATCATACTGGCTGAAAGGCCCTGTACCATCGTCAGGTAAAAGGGAAAGAGGAAGTTGCCGCCGGAATACATGCCCCATGCAGCCAGCGCAGCGAATGACCCATAGGCGAAACTGGCGTACTTGTAAAGCGACAGGTCCAGCAGAGGGTCGCGGCATTTCTTCTCCCATTGTATGAATGCTATAAAGAGTATGGCTGAGAGGGTGAATGAGCTCCAGATTCCCCAGTGGTCCCAGCCAAGCTGCTGGCCTCGGTTGATCGCCAGCACCAGGAGCGACAGCGCCAGGAAACTTAATACTGCTCCGGCAATATCAAAGGGTGTACGCTTGCTGCCTGCTTCCGGGTGCACGCGGTCGTTGGGCATTACCTTCATTGCCACAATTATCGCAGCTATGCCGACCGGCACATTGAACCAGAATATCCAGTGCCAGTCCAGGTACTGCGTGATGAAGCCTCCCATAGGCGCGCCTATGATAACGCCCAGTCCGGCCCCGGTTGACGTTATGCCGAATGCCCAGCCGCGCTTGCCTGGCGGTATGTACCTGATAATCATAGCCATCCCCACAGCGTAAAGCATGGCGGCGCCCAGCCCCTGTATGCAGCGCGCGCCCGAAATCAGGTATATGGTGGGGGCAAGCCCGCTCAGCAATGAACCGAAGGCAAAGAAGGCGAATCCGGCCACAAAGACGATTTTAAACCCCGTTCTCTCTCCGATCTTGCCGAAGATAAGCAGCGTGCTGGTGATGACCAGCAGGTATACCAGCGTGATGAGGACTGCGTCGGTGGGGCTGGAGTTGAAGTCGGCTGCAATGGTGGGCAGGGCTACGTTGACTATATATGTGTCCAGTGCAGCCATAAAGGCCGCGAATGCCACGCTTATGACTATCCAGAGCTGACGTCGACTGTCCTGCACAATAAAGTCACTCATTCACGACCTCTCAAAAATGCCTGCCGGCGCTTTTGACACAGATTATAACAGAAGGGCATCTTTAGAGTGATGCCCTTCTGTTCGGTTTATCAGCCTTTTCGATTTATTTGGCCGGCTGTGGGGGCGCCGGGTTTACCAGGTCGCCGGTCATCTTGGCGGGGATCTCCTTGACCAGTTCATCCACCGTCCAGAAGCCCTCGGCCTTGTTGATTTCTTTAATAATCTGCGGCTCGGAGTACAGGCCGACCTGGTTGAGGTTGATGAAAATAGTCTTGCCGTTGATGTTGGCGGCCTCGTCGGAGCAGAGGAAAACCACTACCGGGGCGATGTTCTCCGGCTTGGAGGCGAACATCTGGCTGATCATTGCCTCGAACTGTGCCTTGTCCGTGATGCCCGCGGCTGCAGCCCTCTTCTCCCAGGCGGCCTTGAGCTCGGGGGTCACCGTCATGCGCGTGGCTGCGTTGGGTCGGATGGCATTGCAGGTCACGCCGTATTTGCCCATGTCCAGCGCCACAGAGCGGGTGAAACCGACGATGCCCTCCTTGGCTGCGCTGTAGTTGGTCTGGCCCATGTTGCCCAGGCCTGCGATGGAGGAGGTGTTGATGATGCGTCCCCACCGTTGCTGGCGCATGTAGGGTGATGCCGCTCTGGCGCAGTAAAAATGGCCGTATAGATGTATCTTGAGGATGATATCCCACTCTTCCTCAGTCATGTTGAAAAGCATGCGGTCGCGCAGGATGCCCGCGTTGTTGACCAGGATATCGATGCGGCCGAATTTATCGATGGCGGTCTTGACGATGTTCTCACCGCCCGCCCAGGTGGCCACGGAGTCAAAATTGGGTACGGCCTCGCCGCCCAGCTTCTTGATCTCCTGGCAAACTTCCTCCGCCGGGCTGGCCGAGTTACCGGAACCATCCGAAGCTGCGCCGAGGTCGTTGACAACAACCCTGGCGCCCTCTGCCGCCAGCGCCATGGCCTCCGCGCGGCCAATACCGCGTCCTGAGCCTGTGACGATTGCTACCTTGCCCTTTAGCCTGTTACCCATATTGAATCACACTCCTTTTTTTAATAATTGCGAGCAAAACCCTGAATATTGTACAACAACAGTGCCGTGGCTGCATGTCGATACGCCGGGTAAAACCGTGGACTTAAGGATAACTATTGTCTGTGCTGCCTGAGGGTTGAGGCAATCTCCTGTGCGGACAGCTTTTTAAATTTTCCCTCCACCAGATCACCCAGCCTGAGGTTTCCCATCCTGACGCGCTTCAGTGCCGTGACTGTATATCCTATGTGCGCGAACATCCTCCTGACCTGGCGGTTGCGGCCCTCGTGGATGGTGACGCTGTAATTATAGGGCGGGTCATACCCGATCTCTTTCACCTTTGCAGGCGCCGTCATTCCATCGTCCAGAGGCACGCCTTTTTCCAGCAGTTCTCTTTCCTGTTGAGTGAGCGTACCATCTATATGTACAAGGTACTCCTTGCCCAGCTCGAAGCGGGGGTGTGTCAGGCGGTAGGTGAGATTGCCGTCGTTGGTCAGCAGCAGCAGCCCGGTGGTATCGTGGTCCAGCCTGCCCACAGGATAAAGGCCCAGGCCGCGGTATTCATCAGGGAGGATATCGAGGACAGTCCGCCTGCCGCGGTCATCGCTGGTAGTGGTCAGCAGGTTCAGGGGCTTGTTCAACATGATGACTATTTTGGCCCTGGCATGGAAAGAGACAGGTTTTCCGTCGAAGGTGATCTTGTCCGCCTGCGGGTAGACCGGCATGGTATAGCTCTCGGCCTGCCGGCCGTTGACGGCGACGCGGCCCACCTTTATGGCGCCGACTACCTGACGCCTGGCGCCCAGGCCGGCTTCAACAAGGTATCTGAGCAGGGGAATGGGTTCCACGCCGGTTATTGTAGCATGTACCCTGCAGGGGCGGACATTTATATCCGCCCGCCTGCCGATCGGATTAACACAAAGCAACAGCAGTCGCCCAACAGGCCGGGCAGGTATGGGTGGTTTGGCTGCTGTGCTAAAATATAAAAAGCATAGTCGTTTACAGGATAGGTATGAAAAGTAGGTGTTTTCACATACTGGCATTGGCAGTCATGGCGGCCTCACTGCTTCTGCCTTCGGCAGCTTGCCAGTCGACAGGCCCTGATGCGGGAAGTGTAATCCAGCAGGCTTACAACGGCGTCCGTGAGTGGTTTATCATGCAGGGCGCCGGCGACCGCATAGAGAAAATACGCAAGGGGGACGGCGTGATACTGGTGCTGGATGAGAATAATGTCCCGGTGCGGGGGGCCCGCGTATACTACGAACAGCAGAGTCATGACTTCCTTTTCGGCGCCAGCCTGGCCCTGCTGGCCAAGAACGGTCCCACAGCGGTCAACCAGGCATGGGCTGAAGCCTGCAGCGCGCTTTTCAACTACGGCACGGCGCCCTTTAACTGGGATAGCTACGAAGCGACCCAGGGGCAGACATCGGCCACCATGCTCAAGATGATCGCCGAATGGACTGAAAAGCGCGGGATAACGCTAAAAGGGCAGCCTCTCATCCGGGCAGATTCGCTGCCGTCCTGGGCGCCCATTGCGGCCGATGATATGCAGAAAGCGCAGGAAAAGCGCGTCAAGGAGACTGTTGGTGAATTCTGTGGCAAAATCGACTACTGGGATGTTGTGGATGAGCCCACCATGGGCGCGGGGGTTAACAACCCGCTGGGCAACTGGATGGCCGCGCGAACGCCGGTCACAGTCTGCGCCGATGCCCTGTCATGGGCCAGGTCGTCATGTCCTGCGGCTACACTTATAATCAGCGATTTCCGCACCGACCAGGATTTCCGCGACCTGCTCCAGGGTATCATACGCCAGAAAGGGAAATTCGATGCCATAGGCATACAATCGCATATGCACCGCGGCAACTGGCCGCTGTATCAGGTCTGGGATACCTGCGAACGTTTCAAGGATTTCGAAGTGCCCATACATTTCAGCGAAGTTACCGTGCTGAGCGGAAGTCCCAAGACAGGTATATCGTCCGAGCAACCGTCTGAATGGCCTACTACGCCGGAAGGGGAGATAGCGCAGGCCGATTACGCGGAGAAGTTCTATACAATGCTCTTCAGCCACCCCTCGGTGCAGGCCATAACCTGGTGGGACCTCTCAGATTACGGCGCCTGGCAGGGGGCTCCCGCCGGGCTGCTGCGCCAGGATATGACTAAAAAGCCGGCCTATAACCGCCTGCTCGACCTTATACGCAATAAGTGGTGGTCGCGCGGCAACGCTTACACGGGGGACGATGGCACTGCCAGGGTACGCGTATTCTATGGTACATACAAGGTCATTATCGAGAAAGAAGGCAAGAGGGTTGAATCCAGCCTGCATATAGCCAGCGGGCTGGATAACAAGCTCAAGGTGAACCTGGCGGGATACAGACAGCCGCCGCCCACGCCGCTCTACGAAATGATCTGGCCGTACGTTTTGGCTGCAGCCGTGATTACGCTGATTGTGTTGATCGGAAGCTGGATCGCCAGGATCAGGCGGCGCATTTAAATACTGCGGGAAAGAGGTGAAGCGATGGAGACGATTGAAGCAATCATGACACGCCGCAGTATCAGGAAGTATACCGATAACCGCGTTCCGCAGGAGGTGGTGGAGCAGCTATTGAGAGCGGGGATGTTCGCTCCGTCGGCGGCCAACGAGCAGCCGTGGCATTTCGTGGTCATCACCGACCGCAAGACCCTGGCCCAGGTGCCGGCCTTTCATTCGCATGCGCACATGCTGAAGGAGGCGGCGCTGGCCATACTGGTATGCGACGACAGTGGCCTTGAGCTGGTGAAAGGCAGGGGTATACTGGACTGCTCGGCGGCAACTCAGAATATCCTGCTGGCTGCCCATGACCTGGGTTTGGGGGCGGTCTGGGTGGGCATTTTCCCCGTGGAGGAGCGGATGAATGGGATGAGGAAACTGCTCAATATGCCCACACGGGTAGTGCCGGTCGCGCTTGTTTCCATAGGCTATCCGGACGAGAGGCCGCGCATGGAAGACAGGTATAAATCCGAGCGTGTCCACTACGAACGGTGGATGGGCTCTGCTGATATCGGGAAAAGTGAAGTTAAAAAAAGCAAGAAGTAGTTATTCTGCGGGGCCTGTGTTTAGCAAACTGAAGCGGATTTAGTATAATAAATGGTTTCGCGGGCCTGTAGCTCAATTGGGAGAGCGCCTGATTTGCATTCAGGAGGTCGGGAGTTCGAATCTCCCCAGGTCCACCACGCTGTACCGAAGAAAGAACCCGCAATTTATCCTCCGTTAGTCCTTGTGGTGGAAGTGGATCTGTATATGTTAATGCCGCGTCATTTCCTGTCATCTTTATTTCTTTGACTGCCGCTTTGGGACAATTTTCTCATATAATATTTTCTCCCCTTGTATTCAGTCTCAATGAGCTTACCATCTTTTATTAATTCTTTGACGACGTCCCAGCCAGCATTAGCTTTTTTCACTAATTCTGTGATGGCATCTTCTCTCATCGGATGAACCGAGGTGATACTAAGTAGATCGTTTTCAATATTGCCGGTGAAAGCGAAGGCATTTCCTTCATAGCCGATTAAATATTCTACATTGATTAATCTATCCGTGAAGATTTGGTATGCTAAATTGATAGTTTCCTCGCTGGCAGCATTTATCGTATTTTTTGCAGGTGGTCTTATGGGAATAGCCAGATAGGACCTGTCTGGGTTTAGCTCAGTTAGAAAGTTGGCTATCCTTTCAAGCTCTTGGCTGTTATCATTGATACCCTGGATAAGCATGCTCTCAGTTACTAGCTCCCCCCTAAAAATACGTCTGAAATCGAGAATGCCATCCAGAATTTTATCCAGGTTCAATAATTTATGTGGTCGGTCGATTTGGCGCCAGATTTCTTTAGTTACAGCATCTACTTTTAATGACACCCAGTCGGCCTTTTGCAAATCTTGCCTAACATCTTCGTGCCAGATGAGAGATGCATTGGTAATAACTGCAATTTTTATGCCAAAAGATCGTAGGAGCCCAATTTCTTTGCCTAGATTGACATCCAAGGTGGACTCTCCGTCAGGGACAAAAGCCAGGTAGTCAATTATCTCCCCATTTTTTTTAGATTGTTTAAGTTTATCATGAACTTTGTCAGCTATTTCTGCTGGTTCATAGAAGTTTTTCCGCTCAACGCTCATATTCATAGTCTTTCCAAGCTGGCAATAAACACAGGAATAACTACATGTCTTGGGAGGAATGTTATTTACTCCCAGACTACGACCTAGTCGTCTGGATGGAACTGGCCCATATGTGATGAAATCTACCATTATTCTGCCTACATATGATTTATTTTTCCCACCACCGCTGGCAACATTGTCATCCCCGTTAATGAACGTGCTCACATAGCAAATAAATTAAACTTGCTTTGCCATGATCAGGCAAAGATAAAAATATGTTCAATTGTATCGTCATAATCTTCTAACCTGCTCGACTTAATTCCCATGTTGCTCAATGTTTTTCAGAAAATCGTGAATTGCTACTTCAAATGACTTAGGATTATCTCCGGGAATACTATGCCCTGCCCCCGCTGGTCCACCGCAAGAAGACGATACTCATTCATCATGTTGCGGGCAAAAAAGTCCCAGTAATGGGCATGGCTGCAAAGCCCGTGCGCCAGTACTATTGGGACAGATTCTTTATTACCCCAATCCAAATAGTGAATGCTAACGTCATTCAACTTGATTAGCTTGTCTTCCGGCTGAGATAAATTTTCCATAAAGAAACTCCAGACTAGTACCTCACTTTAAATATTATAAGTTCAGCTCGAGCCCGACTCCGCAGGCTACGTACTTATCAGGGTAAAGAAGACTTAAATCCGCCTTATGCTGAGTGCAGTGGCACGGGCATATCAGGGATATATCTTTTAACTGTTCGAAATTATGGAAACCATGCAGGCCACCGATAATACCGTAAACCTTGCCGTGACGGGAGGCAGCATCAAGTATTGCTCGTACTCCCGGGTGAGAACAACCTACTATCACAACTATACCATTGCCAGTTTTTATGGCCAGAGACTGCTCTATACCTTGCAGCTCCCCCGTTGTGAAAACCTCCTGACATATAAGGCCAGGAGCAGCAACAATGTTTATCTTTTTCCCAGGCAATCTTCCCGAAAAAGATGCCGGAACATAAATTTCAGCATTCTTATTCATCTCAAGAACGCGCTTGAGCCCGCCCGTATGGTCACCATGATCATGGGATACAACGATTATTCCTATCCGCCGGGGATCGATACCCAGCATCGTCATGTTAAACAACAGTGCCATCCCGTCATCACCGGTATCAAACAGAACAGGAGGAGAATCATTGACCTCTATCAGCGCCGAGAATCCCCAGCCAGTTTTTAAATCAGGCTTACCCTGGCAATTATCATAGACAATTGTAATTTTCACTCAGTCGTCACCCCTTTAACCGAGGCCTCCATAAACGGCTCGCTATTGCCTTTTGCCGGGGATTACGCCAATCTCTCTAACCTAAGTTTCATGGTTTCAGTCCGCATGGCGAATACCTTCTAATCGGAGATTGGGCCCAGATAGCCCAGTCTTGCGCCAGATAATATTTTTCTATTTTCTCATTCAATTGACGTTCAATTTATAAATCCTAATTCACAGCATTGATAGATACTCATCAGCATATTTCCCATTTATGGCGCCATTGAACATATCCCCTTTCCGCACTTTTTCCAGTGCTAAATACTCACTTGCTGCCATACCAGCTAAAGCGCCGCTAGCTGTACAAGAAATGAGATGTCGGTCAGTGCCAGCGGCTTCACCACACGCAAATATTCCTTGCTTGCTGGTCATCATTTTTTCATTGACCATAATAGAGTTCCTGTTAATTTCCAATCCAGCTTCCCGTGCCACTCGTACATTCGGCTCTGTTCCAACACAGATGACTACCCAATCCACAGCTATCTCCTTTTTGTCCCCGGTTCCGTTATTTATTGTCAAAACAGTATCAACCTTGCCATTTCCTCTTACTTCCCTGACCTCAGTACTGTATAAAATCTCTACGCCTTCTTTTTCAAGTTTTTTAACCATGTTGGGATATGCTCTAAGCGCCTCTCTTCGATGTGCGAGGCCAACCCACGTGGTGCCCGCAGCTCTGGCTAAAAGGGCGCTCTTGGCTGTGGAATTGCCGCCACCAACTATCAGTACCCGCTTTCCTGTAAACTGGCTAACATCTCTCTTAGCATAATAAGACACGCCTTTCCCGATGAATTTATCCTCACCTAATATACCAAGCTTTTGCATTGTACTGCCTGTAGCCATGATAATTACCTTGCCTTTATACCGATCCGTCTCCGTAACCACGATTCTCTCATCAGCATCGATGTTTACCACATTTTCCTTTTTTAGCTCTGCTCCAACACCTTGAGGAGGGGATAATGTAGCCTGTTTTTCAAGGTTGTTTACAAGAATAGATCCATCGCCTGGCAGAAAACCAGGATAATTTGACACCGTGGAAGCGATGGTAGCTTGTCCGCCTACCCAATTAGACTCTAAAACAAGTGTGTTCCATCCATCCAGCTTTGTAAATATTGCTGCTGATAATCCAGCGGGTCCTGCTCCGATTATGACCACGTCTCGTTCTTCCATATTATTTCCTCCTAACCTTTGATAAACCTTAAACACCCGTACTAGCAGGCTAAAATGCCATGGCTTTCTCCAAATCAAATAACAACCACTCTATAGACATCTGCGTTTTTCCTCTAATTGAAAAGAAACAGAAATATTTTACTTTTCTTTCTATAGGGTACGAGGATTGGGTTCTTCTTTCAATCTTATTAAAAAATATCCTTTCCACCTATTAAAGCATACGGGCTTTCTTTTAGCTAGCTGCTCAGCAGGGGCGGGAAAAATCCACTGGTAAGATAGGCTGGTCTGGATCAATCAGGTGTTTTTTTGAATTTTTAGCTAACCTGCTCGCTTTATTGCCTCTCGGCCAATACTGAAACTATGCTAATCCCAGCAGCCTTGCAGAATTCTCCCCCAGGATCTTTCTCTCGAAATCAGCAGGAAGATTGATGGCCTTTAGGGCACTCAATGTATCTTTGAAGCTGTTGAGGGGATAGTCCGAGGCAAAGAGTACTTTGTGTTCTGCCCCATAGCTCGCGTAGGCCTCCCAGGGGAAATGCTTGTACAGTTTGATGTTAGCTGAGATGTCTACGTACACATTCGTGTGCCTGACCACCAATGACCATGCATCCCAGAACCATGGAACGCCCCAGTGACCCAAAACGATCTTTAGATCGGGATACTTCAGGGCGACCGGCTCCACAAGCATGGGGTGGCCCAGGCGGGCATCTGAGTCAGGGTGGGACAGTTGATGCGCTGTGTGAGTCCAGACAGGGATATTTAATTCCAATGCTTTCTCCCAGAGCGGGTAATGTTTCGGATCGGAAAAATCAAAATGCTGGACGGGCGGCACGAGTTTCAGCCCACGGCATCCTAAATTGGTAACGGCCTCGGATAACATGTCTACTGCGACTCGTCCCATAGATGGGTCGACGCTTGCAAACGGGATAAACCTGTCAGGATGAGCCAGAGCCATATGCGCCACATCTTCATTGGTAACGAGCTTAACGCCATAGTGGGTGGTGAGGTCCATGGCTACTATGCAGGCTTTATCAATCCCAGCCTCATTCATATCATGGAGGATATCTCCAATGCTAACTTGCGTGCTCAGATATGTGAACATCTTTTCCATAAGGTCGCGTTTTTGGGGATCACTGCGGGCAAACATTCGCCTTCTTGCCTCTACTGCATTGGGTGTTACCGTGGCCTCCTTGCAGAAAGGGTGAATATGAATATCAATAATCATAGCAGACCTCCGCTTCGATAATGTCTTTGATAGTAGCATAGTCCTCTGAAGTAGTACACCGTTCCAGTGGGATGCGGTGATGAGGCCAAGCAAATATCGGGGACTAACCGTGCATTGCCAGACTATAAAGGTTCAGCCTATCGTACACTTAGGTCCACCACAGCGCATGATGGGCCGGTAAATCACCAGAAACCCCACGGGGCCTTGACAAAAGAAAATCAATGCGATATATTGTTAGTAAGTACTTAGTAATAAGCATAATGGCAAGTGAATGCCTGGGCACGCCGGGATTAGCGGCCGAGCGCGCTTTTTAATAGCAGAAATAATTAGTAAGTAGTTACTAAATTTAAGGAGGTATCGGTATTATGATTAAAAAACAGGCAAATCGATCGATTAAAGGAAGGAGTAATTATGGGCACAACATTTAAGAGAAAAAATCATTTCGATAACCTGCATACATCTCGCTTGTCTTTCTGGATGATAAGCCTGATGCACGACAATCCGTTGCTTCCGCATCTTAAAAATCCCTACAGGCTGCTGGAAGCGGCAGGATTGAGCCGGGGGCAGAAAGTGATGGAAGTTGGGTGTGGTCCGGGCTTCTTCACAATCCCGGCAGCGAAAATAGTGGGAGATGCGGGCATTGTCTACGCAACGGATGTTAACCCGTTGGCCATTAAAAGGGTAGAGCAAAAGATACGTAGCCAGGGAATACAGAATGTTAAACCGATGCTGATAAATGCTGCGTCCAGCGGATTACAGGATAGTAGTATTGATCTATCCTTTGTTTTCGGCCTCCGCTACATTTCTGGAGGCCTCAGTCACGTGCTATCTGAGATGCACCGTATCCTCAAACCGGGAGGGCTACTGTCTTTTGAAAAAACAACAGGCTCCGCCGCCGGCTTAATAGTGGACGTTGAAAAAGCCGGATTCGTCAGCAGTGAGAGAAAAGGCCGGATTTTCATATTTGTTAAAAAGCATAATACCTGAGATTAATTAAGGCTTATCTTTCATAGCAATCGGTTTTCTGTTTGTATGTTTCGCGCCCTATTATGCTACAAAGGACTTGCCCGGGAGAAATGAGTTTGGCAGCATTTATCGGGAAACTACCTATAATGAATCCGAACGTATACAAAAAGAATTGGGCGGCGTAAGTACGGAACCTCATTTTTTCAGCGGACCCTGGCGCATAAGCCCGGTGGCATCCGAATAACTTACGCCGGCCTGTTTTACGGGGAAACGTCAATTTCCTTCAACTTCAAATCGATGAATGTATCTATGCCGAAATGTGCCGCCTGCCTCAGGTCATCCAGAGCCTCTTGCCTCGTTTTACCTGCGCCCATAGCTATGGGTTCCCAGACTACATAGTAATCCTGAGTTATCTCATCTAACTCTATGTGGATTTCGTTTTGCCTTGCCACAGTCATATGCCTCCACACTTTATTCTTCCAATATGGCCTTGATCTCCACCGAAGCGTGGGAAACCACCTCACGTATGCGCTGCATTTTATCGGGCGCTATATGACGTGCCCGGTAGTGCACAGTGCTCGCCAGTTCACCGAATTCACGCATCATCTGAGTAAAAACAGCAATATTTTCAGGATTCCAGTGATACCTCATATGGTGTTTAACCTTATCGGTGAAGTCTTTTTGCTCAGTTAAAAATTTACGACCCTCTTCAGTTATGGTATAAATTTTTTTCCCATCTCGCTCCGCGGCGCTTGCATAGCCCATCTCCTCGAGCATTTGTAATGTTGGGTAGACTACACCGGGGCTCGGCGTATAAAATCCATGTGAGCGCTCCTCAAGGGCGCGTATAACTTCATACCCGTACCTGGGCTTGTCTTTCAGCAGATCAAGGACCACATATTTCAGGTCCCCCTTGCTAAAAGGACTTTCATGACCGAAGCCCCGGGAAAATCGCCCGCGTCCAAAAAAACGGTCTCTAAACATATCCATTACCTCATGTATTTTCTGATATATAGTATTATCACGATATATCTAGATATATTATAGACAACGCTATCGATAGTTGTCAAGCAATCAAATTTGCTGCTCCCCGTTATGACGGGCGGGTTGCCAAGCGGGTAAAATGGCTAAAAATGAGAAAAGCGGTCACAGGAACAGCCTCAGCACCTGGTATACCGGTATAGCTATGGCAAAAGACAAAACCGTTTGAAAAACAAGTATGAGCGCCGGCCATTTCCAGCCTCCGGTCTCCTGCCGGATGGCGGCAATTGTAGCCACGCACGGTATGAACAGCACCTGTACCACCAGGAAGGCTACCGCTGCAGCCGGGGTCAAAATCGCCTTCAGTTGCTGAGTGAAATCGCCGCTGCTGCCGCTCAGCATTACGCCCAGGGTGGCGATGGTGTTTTCCTTTGCCACGAAGCTGGATAGAAGCGCTACCATCATCTGCCAGTTGAGTCCCATCAATCGCCCCAAAGGCTCGAGCCATTTTCCGATATCCGCCAGTACGCTGTCGTTGATGTTTCCGTTAGGGATTATAGACAGCAGCCACACCAGGATGGAAACGGCGAGTATAACGGTGCCGGCGCGCTTTATAAAAGCCAGTATGTTCTGCCAGGTAACCATGCCGATAAGTTTAAGATCGGGCACATGGTAAAGCGGCAATTCCATGATCAATGCGCTGCTCTTCCCGCGTATAACGAACTTGTTGAGTATCAGGCCGACTATAGCCAGGATTAATAAACTGAGTATGATCATTCCGATTGATATCAGTACTGCTGCGCTGCCGAAGAATGCAGCGGCAATGATGGCTATTACGGCCATTCTGCCTGTGCAGGGTATGAGCGGTGTTAGCAGTATTGTGAGCAGGCGGGCGCGCGGCGAGTCTATAATGCGTGTTCCGAAGATCGCGGGCACGTTGCAGCCGAAGCCCAGCACCAGCGGCAGGCACGACTTGCCGTGCAGCCCGAGCGCATGCATAAACCTGTCTGTTACGAAAGCGGCCCGCGACGTATAGCCTGTATCTTCCAGGAAAGCCCATGCTGCAAAGAATAAGAAAAGTATGGGGATAAATGTGAGGACCGTCCCGGCGCCGCTCAGAACGCCGTCGGCCAGAAATCCCTGGAGCCATTGCGGCATATATGAAAGGGTGTATATAAAATCCCGCGTCCTCTCAATCAAATTGACATCGAGGAATTGCTGTACAGGGACGCCGATACTGAAGACCAGCCAGTACATGGCGCCCAGAACGGCTATAAGCATGAAGATGCCTAATACGGGATGCGTGGCAGCGCGGTCGATTTTCTCCGTTAGAGAGACCTGGCCTACGCGGCGTTTTTGCTGCGCCACGGCCATCATCCTTTCAACCCACGCATAGCGAAGCGTGGCTATAGTGACGGCCGCCGACTCGTGTTCTCTTAAATAAGAGTCGAGCGCAGGCCAGCGTTCCGCCGGCATACGCGCCTTGATCAACTTGTTGATCTGCTCGTCCCCCTCGAGCAGCTTCATGGCCGTCCAATGCTTCGGGTACCGGGCGGTTATGCCGTCCTCAAGCAGACTATCGACGTGGTCTATCACGCCCGTTATCTCACTGCCGTACTCGATATGCTTTACATTACGCAGGCCGGCGGCCGTGCCGCACTCCTGTTCGATCTGGATAACCAGCTCGCGGAGGCCCCGGTTGGCGCGGGCTACGATCGGTACGACCGGTATATTCAGCGTCCGTGACAAAGCTTCGGAATCGATTTTTACACCCTGTTGCTCGGCCACGTCAAGCATGTTCAGGGCAATTACCAGGCGCGGGGCAAGCTCTATGAGCTCAGCTACCAGGTACAGATTTCGTTCCAGGCTGGCCGCATTGAGGACAGCCACCACAACATCGGGGTTTTCATGTACCAGGTAGTCCCGGGCTATCTGTTCCTCCACCGAATTGGCGGTAAGGCTGTATGTGCCGGGCAGATCGATGATGTTCATCGTCAGTTCGCCCTGGCGAAATACACCGGTTTTATGTTCAACTGTTTTGCCCGGCCAGTTACCGACATGTTGAGAAAGGCCGGTCAGCAGGTTGAAAATAGTGCTTTTACCCACGTTGGGCGCGCCGGCCAGGGCGACAGTAATTTCCCTCGTTTTCGTGCTTTCTCTCACGAGGCCTTCTTTCGCACTACCGATATTTTTTCAGCAAGCTGCCTGCCGATTGCCACCTCGGTGTCATGCACCCTTACCAGCACCGGGCCGCGGCGATAATTTTCTACCATTTTAATGATGCTGCCCGGAGTGAAGCCCAATGACAGGCACCTTCCCAGGGACCCTCGCCCGCCCCCGCAGACCTTGATCACCGCAAATTCACCGGGTGGCAGCTCGCCCAGGGCAATTTCGGCTTCGTCGATGGGAAGCGATATCACGGGCGCCGGCTCGGCTGTAAGCACAGAGGATGTCGCACTGTCCAGCGTAATTTTTGCATTTTGCAATTCGATATCCAGCGAGCCGTCCTTGTTTTTTTTCAATACGTCGACAACTACGCCCGGCCGCAGTCCCAACTTCTCAATACCTCTCAACAACCTGGGGTCCTCATTCTCGATAGCCAGTATGCGTACCTTTTGCGGCGGGCGAAACTCAGATAGCAGCGTGGTTTTTTCCGGCTTGATATTGCCCTTTTCATCCGGTATGGAATGCCCGTGCGGGCAGGTATCGATGCCGCTTAGTATGCCGGATAACCCTTTTTCCATGTCGGGAGAGGTTGCATGTTCCAGGCGGCAGGCTTCTGCGTGAACTTTGTCCCACTTCATGCCCAGCACATCCGTAAGGAATCTCTCCCACAGCCGATGACGTCTTATTACTGCCAGCGCCATCTTTTCACCCGTACTCGTAAGCGCTGCTCCCCTCCTCGACCTGTAGTCGATCAGGCCTTTGTTTTCCAGGGTACGCAGCATGTCTGTGACTGCAGGCTGTGATACCCTCAGGTCAGCCGCCAGGGACGAAGTGGAAACCGGGGTTTCCTTGCCTTGCCTCTTGTATATAGCCTCCAGGTATTCCTCTATCCGTTCACTTTCCATTTTAAAATCTCCAGATAATCAGGCCAGGCTAATTAAGCTGGCTTAATTATTACATAAAAGACGGGCATGTGCAAATGGTGGAAAACTCACGTGGTCTGAATATTGTGATCTTGACAGGATGATCGAAGATGTCTAGACTCATACCTCAAACGGTGGATTCATATTATCGGAAGAGCAAGAGAAAATAGTCGAGTCAATCATGTCACTCATACCTGCATTCGAAATAGGCGTATGGAATGCCTGGTTGTTTATGATCATCTTCCCCCTGGAATGGATTGCTGTGCTCGCGTTACCCAGGCAAATCGGTGAGAGGACCAGCCATCCTGCCGAATTTAAAAAGGACCTGAAGGGGAAAGTGTCTGACTGGGTAACGGAAATCTTCTGGGTGGGCGCCACGCTGTATTCCATCTTCCTCCCGCTGGCAGTTGGAACGTCATGGTTTTATGCCGGACTGGGGGCATTTATTATCGGGTTGGTGATTCTTGTTTGGGCGACGTTGACCGTCGTGCGCACGGCGCCCGATAAGCCATTTACCGCGGGCATATACCGCTTTTCCCGGCACCCGATGTACCTTTCCATGATCTTCGTCTACCTGGGGGTCAGCATCGCCGCCGCTTCCTGGCTATTTTTGCTCATCACGGTGATCACCTTTTTCCTGCAGCGGCTACAGATGATTCAGGAAGAAAAGTATTGCTGCCGGAAATTCGGCCACGCCTACGTTGAATATATGAATAGAACCCCGAGATGGATAGGTATATCGAAAATTCACAATCAGAAGTAGGCGTATCCCGCATATAACCGATTCTCTGTACCCGGTATAATGCACAGGCGCACGCCCGTCCAAGTAGATTGCTTATCGGCCATAGACCCTGTACCGAGCGCCTAAGGGGCTTTTTAAATGACTTGACAATGTTCTACTTTTGAGTATATTATTAGTAAGTAGTTACTAATATTGGATGGCTTATGCAATCAGAGAAGCAGGACAGGGAGCGTCTCAGTGGTGAAGACAGGAGGGCGCAGATTATCGATATCGCCCTGACTCTCTTTGCAGAGAAGGGCTTTGCCGGCACGCGGACTCGTGAAATAGCAGGGGCCGCCGGAATCAGCGAGACGCTTATCTTCCAGCATTTCAAGACCAAGGACGAGTTGATACGGGCGGCGCTGGCCTCATCGTTTCATGCGCATCCGGTCAGCGGTGAACTGAAAAAACGGCTGCGAAGCACAGATGATGATGCCGGTTTCTTTCGTACGCTAGCTTTGCATTTCATCCGGCACAATCTCGAAGATCCCAGGATCATGAAACTGGCTATTTACAGCTCAATCGAAGGTGGTCACTTCTGGGAACTCACCAGGACGGATGAAACCGGGCCTTTAATGATAACCCTGATAACCGATTACATACAGAAAAGAATTGATGAGGGCGTATTCGTAAAAACAAATGCCGGGATTGCGGCGCGGCTTTTTGTAGACGCGGTTTTCATGCATATCGCCGACAAATCGGCGGCGATTACCGGCCCGCCGCTGCCTTTTTCGGACGACAAGGTGGTGGAAACATTGATTGATATCTTTATCGGCGGCCTGAAGAAAAAATAAGGCCCGGTAATCGCAAGGCTGCCTCAGCGCCCGTACCGCACCCAATATCAAGAACACTCCAGCCGTATCACAAAATGATGTTTTGTTAATGACGGTTTGACTGTTGACACCTTCAGTGCCAAGGGTTAAAGTACACATTAGCGTTAAGCACTTCGCTCGCGGTTATTTACATGAGGCGCGCTGTTGAGTAAGCCCACTGAAGCAAGAGTAAGGCAGGAGCTCATCGATCCAGCTATGAATTATGGGTTTTGCAGACTATTAGCAGTTGCTTTGAGGAATTTACCTTAAGTTATTTATAGCAGGTTCACATGAAGCCCAGTGTAAAGTTAGAAAAAGTTTCCAAAATCTACAGCATGGACCACACCAGGGTGGTCGCGCTAAATGAAGTATCCCTTGAAGTCTTTCCGGGTGAGTTTATCGTACTGCTGGGGCCCAGCGGGTCGGGTAAAACCACGCTGCTTAATTTAATCGGCGGGCTGGATATACCCACTTCGGGACTGGTGGAAGTCAACGGGATAAACATCTCGAAAATGAGCCGGGCCCAGCTCACGGAATACCGGCGCCACCAGATAGGATTTATATTTCAGTTTTTCAACCTCATCCCCACACTCAATGCAAGAGAAAACGTAGAGTTTGCCGCTGAGCTGGCGCACAATCCCAGGCCGGCAAAGGAGTTTCTCAAAGAAGTAGGATTGGAGCAACGCACCGAGCATTTCCCCAGCGAGCTTTCCGGAGGAGAAAACCAGCGTGTCGCCGTTGCGCGCGCGCTAGCCACCGACCCCCAGGTCATACTCTGTGATGAACCCACGGGCAGCCTGGATTTCGAGACAGGAAAGCGTATTTTCAAGCTGTTGCGGACTCTTAATGAGGCCAGCCATAAGACCATTATCGTTGTTACCCATAACGCCCCGGTGGGCGCAATTGCAGACAGGCTGATAAGGATGCGGGACGGCCGGATTATAGAAATCACACCTAATGAGCGCCCGCTCGATCCGGACAGGCTGGAATGGTAAGAATTCCACGCATACAACTCAAGCTATTACGGGACCTCTGGAAGGGCAAAATCCAGTACGGCGCAGTGGTCTTTATCATATTCCTCGGCGTCTCGGTATTCATAACCTGCTATGAGGCCTACCTTAACCTGAACATGTCTTACAACGCCTTCTATGACCGTCTTAATATGGCCGATTACTGGATATCAGTCGATGGAATCGGGCGAAACGCGGTCAAAGACATGAATGAAATAGCGGGCGTCGAAGCCAATGGCCGCATAGTAAGGGATCTGTTTATCGATATGGGAGGTGAAGGTGGGGAGAAGGTAAGCGGCAGGGTGATCTCGTTGCCCGAGAATAAAATGCCCGTGGTAAACAGGGTAGAGATTGAAGTTGGCAATTATTTCAGCATGTCATACGGTCGTGAAATACTGGTGGAGAGACATTTCGCTGATTATTATAACCTGAAACCCGGCGACTGGTTGACACTTGAAAACGAAGGGGTAAAATCGAGTTTCATCATCCGTGGTATTGTAATGAGCCCGGAGTATATCTGGGTGGTTAAAAATGCCCAGGAACCCATGGTCACCCCCCGCACTTTCGGTGTTGTTTTCATGCCGCTGCGTGAGGCCGAAAAACTATTCGATATGGAAGGTATAGTCAATGAGATAACGCTTGTCATAGCCCCCGATATGGATAGTGAAGCGATATTGGGCCAGGTACGGACCATCCTGGAACGCAATTACATTAAGCGGATGACTTCCAAAGACGATCCCGTAGTACTTGAAAACCGGCGTATTGATATCGTCCGGGGGATACGTACCGCTTATATGACCGAGAGAAAAAACCTGCCGGTCGTACAACTGCTCAGGCAGGACATGGAATCGTTCGCCATGCTGGCCTTTCTCTTCCCCCTGCTTTTCCTTTCCATGGCCTCGCTGACCATTTATGTATTGCTCAACCGCCTTATCGAATCGCAGCGCATTCAGATAGGCCTGATGAGCGCTATGGGTTACTCACAGAAGACTATTATGCTGCACTATCTCGGCTTTGCCTTCATAGTCGGGAGCATCGGTTCGTTGCTGGGCGCCATAGCCGGTCACCTGTGGGCCGGCGCTTTGACCGAGATGTATGTAACTGCTTTGAATATTCCTATCATTCTAACCGGAGTACACTGGGGCGCCATCAGCGGAGGCATAGCGGCCGGCCTGCTGATACCGCTGCTGGCAGGGCTGCTGCCGGCATGGTCTACCATACGCATACAACCTGCCGAAGCCATGCGCCCCCCGGCGCCGAGCGTTGGCAACAGGTATATTATGAAGGTGCTGACTTTTTTACTCAGGCCATTCCCGTATTTTATCAAGATGCCCGTGCGCAACGTTTTCCGCAATATCAGGCGCAGCCTGTTTATGGCTTCAGGCATCGCCTCCGCAATGGTTCTGGTGCTGGTTGCCATGTCATTCGTGGACGCGGTTGACCAGATGTTCTCACGTCAGTATGGCATAGTCCAGAAATATGATGCAATGATCCACCTGCAGGGCAGAAGCGCTGCCTCCAATGTCAGCCTTATCAGCCACCTGGAAGGGGTTACGGCGGCGGAGGCCGTGCTCGACATACCGTACCGCATAAGATTCCAGGATAAAAAGATCGACACCAGCATCGAGGGCATAGAAGAAAATTCCAGTATGCTCAATCTTATCACCCCCGATGGTGTAAAAGTGGATGTTACCGCGGATGGTATACTGCTGCCCGCGTCATATAAGGATAAGCTGGGTGCGGAGATCGGCGATACGATCAGGCTGGAGCCCCTTACAGGCACGCTGGGAGAAACCGATAAAAGAGTGGCCGGCTACATCTGGTCATATATAGGAGGCAGGACGTACATGCCGCTCAGGGAAGTCCAGAAGCTGCAGAAAGACTTCGGCGCCGCCACCTCGATAATGGTTAACTTCCAGGGTGAGCCGAGTGAGTACACGATTAAAAGGATTTACGATATACCGCAGGTTGCCTCGATTGAGCTTACAACCGATACCAGGAAACAGCTGGACGAGCAGATGAGCTTTTTCTGGGTGATGATAGGCATCATGTTGCTCATGGGCATCGCCCTGGGAGGGGCAATCATCTTCAATGGAGTTATGGTCAATGTAACTCAACGTACCAGGGAGATGGCTACCATGAGGGCTGTCGGGTTGGGAAACAATATGCTGTCGTTCATGATCTCGCTTGAAAATATACTTATAGCTGCAATCGGGGTAGCGGCCGGCATACCCCTTGGCAACTATATAAGCCACCTGTTTTTTGACGCTATGTCTACCAGCGCCGAGGATATTATCAGCTTTACACTGGTGATATTGCCGCGCTCCTATGTCGTCGCCGCCTCAATGGCAATCTTGATAATGCTTATTTCGCAGATACCCGCCATTGTGCAAATTGCCAATCAGAATCTGGCTACGGTAACCAAGGAATGGAACGAGTAAAGTCTATTAGCTATGCCTGTCGAAGTCAGTCGATCCAGTTTATTCTGCCAGGTTTCTCCTGATACTAAAAGAGTATTTATATTCGCGATGCCGGGTACCATAGCGCCAATGATTGCTTGATGTTCAATGGTACGTATGTTCATCCATAATAAAAATCACTCCTACCAAAGCTACGTAATCATCGGCATGTCTAAGTGGCTATAAGGCTTGAATTTGAACAATCCGTAAAATTTTATTGGAATGAAGAATAGTCAGGAATGTGCGATGAAGAGATATTTTATTGATTAGCCAGGCTAAAGGATAGCCGAAAGGTTCTGTTTATTGTACATTTATCCCCAACCAACATGCAGGGTAGATAGAACGCCTGTATTTTCCCTTTGCCGGCCCTGTTTTTGCGCCTTTTCAGCCCTTCTTTCCTTCGATTACTATTCTTATCTCTTATTTCCTGGCCAGGAGCCACATGGTTACAGGTGTCCAGCGTTACCGATTGGCGTACCCCTGCCTTTCTCAGGTCATTACGCTTATGATTACGCTGCCAAACACAGTAAGGATCACATTGCTGAAGGCGTAGGGCACTGCGTAGCCCAGAGCAGGAGTGGTACTCTCGGCGTCTTCCTGCAGAGTATTGAGTGCGGCCGTTATCACCCTTGCGCCGGTGACCGCTCCAAGCAGCAATACGATGTTCATTTTCAGCAGGTAGCGGCCGAAAATCAGGCCGAGGATGATTGGCAGCAGCGACAATACAACACCCGCCATGAATACACTGAGTCCGGTGGTCTCGAAGGCCTGCACCGCCTGTACGGCGGCAGATACCCCGACACAGGCGATGAACAGGTTGAGTCCCAGGTCGGAAAGCAGCCATTGTGCCCCTCCTGGAATCTGTCCGAAGGTCGGGTGTACCGAACGCAGCCAGCCAAAGACCAGTCCCGATACCAGCACGCCCCCACCCACTCCCAGAGTTATCGGCAGGTTACCCACGTTCAATACGAGCAGTCCCAGCAATGTGCCGAGAACTATGCCCAGGCCCAGCATAACCAGGTCTGTGATATTGGTCGGCCGTTCGGGGTAGCCGAGGTAGTTGACCACCTTCTCCACATCCTCTCTTACGCCAATTAGCTGGAAGACGTCGCATTTATGCACTTCCGTATCACGCGTTATGGGAATTTCGTGGCCCTGGCGTGTCACCTTGCTCAGGAAGATGCCGCGCGCCATCTTACTCTGGCTGAGTTCGCCCAGCGTGTGGCCGACAACCTCCTTATTCAGGATGCAGACCTCCAGTACCTCACCTAATACTTCCGTGATATCGGCAATATCAACCTCAGGGCCTATTAGACCCGGGGCTGCCAGCAGCGATTTGGCATTGCCTGATAGCGCGATCAAGTCATTGGCCTGGATGACTGTGTCGGGCGCCACTTTGATTACTTCGTTGTTACGCTTGATCCTGGTTACATAAACCCGCTCGGAGAATAGCGCCTCCGTCTGTCTGACTGTTTTAGCGAACGTGCCGTTTGCTGATATCCGGTAAGCGCGCAACTCAAGTTGCCTGGACCAGGAGAACAGCTCCGGTTTATCCGCCGCGGCAGCGCCCCCGTTCATCTGCTCTTCCAGCTTCTGTGCCTCTTGCTTCAAATTTATACGCAGCATGCGGGGCACCAATTTGAGGAATACTATGGTGCCGGCTGTTCCAAAGATGTAGGTAATGGCGTAGGCCACGGCCACATTGGTATCGAGCATGGTTTTTTGCGCTTCACTGATGGGCAGTTGGGCAATGGCGCCTTCGGCTGTGCCGATGGCGGCCGACTGGGTCATAGAGCCGGCGAACAGGCCGGCCGTGGTGCCCTGGTCGAAATTCATCAGCTTACCGAGAAAGATTGCGGCCGCCAGTCCCGCAAAGCATACGATGAGTGATATCCAGAGATAGTTCAGGCCGTCTTTTTTCAGCGCACCGAAGAACTGCGGCCCCACCCTGTAACCGATGGCAAACATAAACAGCGCAAAGCTCACCGTTTTCAGCAGCGGGGACACTTCGACGTTCATTTGCCCCAGCGCCAGCGCGGCCAGCAGGGTGCACGTTGTGGCCCCCAGGCTTATACCGAAAAACTTGATCTTGCCAAGAGCATAGCCGATGGCCATGGCCAGGAACAGGACGATCTCAGGGTGATTGCGGCAGATATTAACGATAAGTTCCACGAGAGATACCCCCTGCTTTTATTACTGCAAAATGGCCATCATTTTTGCTTCGACTGCCGCCATTCGTTATAGTACTCGTCGAGAAGCTCGCTGATCCCTTTTCCTATGGCCGAATAGGTGGCGTTGGGAAGGTTGGCCAGCGACACTCTTACCGACATTTCAGGCGCGTCGAATCCACCGCCATCCATTAACACGATGGATTTATCCTCAGCCAGTCTCACAACGAAATCTATGGGCTGGCGCTTATTAACCAGGTAACGGGTGAATTCCTCGCCGTAGCGTTGTGTGGCCAGGGCAGGCACGTCTATGGTGGTATAGTAATGCGCATCGTATTTGTTCTCCGGAGCCGGCATTCCCAGAGAGTCATAAAGGGTAGAAAACCTGTGCGCAACTATATATTGAGCCGCTCTCTTGTAGACATTTTCCTTGTCCAGCAGGCAGTAGAGTGAAAACAGCGTCATCATCACCTGCTGAGGGGTGGATAACCCGGCGGTGTGGTGCAAAGCCACCGACCTGCTATCTGCCACCATGCGGTCTATCAGCTTCATTTTATCGGGTTCAAGCACTACCGTGCTGTAACGCTGGCGCAAACCGGCCCGTGTTTCCCCGGGCAGCGCTGCTATCATTTTATCGAAGGCATTGTCCTGGTGGATACCTATGACCCCGAGCCTCCAGCCTGTAGCGCCGAAGTACTTGGAGAATGAATATACGAGTATAGTATTGCGCGGCGCGACGGCCGCAATAGAACGGAACCCGTTGACAAAGGTGCCGTATACATCATCGGTAAGGATGATGAGGTCTTTGCGTTTGGTATGCACCAGATCAGCAATAATTTTCAACGTAGACTCATCCATGGCTACCGATGTGGGGTTGGAGGGGTGCACCAGGAAGAAGGCCTTGACGGCCGGGTCGGCCAGTTTCTCGATTTCCTGCTCGGGATATTGCCAGTATTTATCCTCGTTCTGTTTTATCTCGAGCTCGACAAACTGATAGTCGTTCAGCCGGGGTATCTCGATGTAAGGAGTGAAGATAGGCGTACCGATAGCAATTGTGTCCCCTTTGTGTAATAGGTGGTTCTCCATAAGGCTGGTGAAGATATAGTCCATGGCGGCCGTGCCGCCCTCAGTGGCGAACAGGTCAAATTCTCCAGGCGGAGGACTTCCTCCGAACATCTCCTGGTCGAGGTATTTTTGTACGACCTTCCCGCAGATCGACAGCATCCTGTCCGGCTCCGGGTAGTGATCGCCCAGAATGCCATCAACCATTTCGTAGGTAAAGTCGTCCTCGTCTATAGTGAGCTCATCGCGGAGATAATCAAGTGACTGCGACAGCAGTTTCGCACCGGGTGAGGATTGCCGCTGGCCCAGGTAATGCCTGAACCTGCCCGCTGAGCCGGCCTTTGCTGGAGACATGCCCACAGCAGGCAAATCCACGGTGCGCAAGGCTTCCTCGTTAGCAAAATTGCCCAGTTCATAGAAGGCTGAGCGAGGGGTAACGGCTATCCAGTTTGGATTACCCCGCCCGGCATTCATCATCATACGCTCGTGGTTCGTACCTGCGATTTTTATGAGCTTATCCTTCAGCTCAAATGGACTGAGTTTCTCATAGCGCTTCTCCTCAGACGGCTTCATACTACCTCCCTTAATAAACGGTCAATCATTGATTCTGGTATTTGTTAATATCTATTATCCGGGATTCACATGTCAATTCGTACTGGCCTGATTACATCCTTCTTTGACTTTATTGGTAGCATATTATGACTGAATTTATTTGTCAATATGATGCTCCACTGCATTTCAGTCAGGCAGCAGTTAGAGTTTTCCCGGTCATGGAATATGGAAGCCTGCCTGATGACGTTGCTGATGGCATGCCGGTTAACTTGCCGGCCTGCTCCAGCGCTTCTATTACCTCCGCGTTATCCCTGGGATCTTGATCGCTATAAAAAGACGAGGAGGGATAACCCAGCTCAAGCTTAATGGTCTTCGAATCCTGAGAGCCGAGCGGCTTCATGATAGTGACACCGTCAAATGACATTGATGAAAACGGGGTCCAGAAGGCCCCCCAGTAAATAGGTCCCCTGTCCACGCAAACCACAAACGACTTGCCCCTGACCGGGACTTCCAGGCTGGAAATGCGGTCAAAGGCTTCTGCCGTGAGGGTAATCTCGTGTGTTCCGGCGTTATACGAGATGATATCATCCATCGCGATCACAGGCTGGTCCGCCATGTCGATATGGCTTAAGGCAGGCATCTGCGCGGGAGGGATATCTCCTTTGGTCAGGTAAACGGCAAACCCTTCATGGTTCGGGGCGGAACAACCGCCGGTTAGGAGAGGAACGCAGACTATTACAACTGTGAGTTTTGTATGGATATGGCTGAATAACTTTTTCATTAGATATTTGTGCAGTTGTAATTCCATCTCATTATTTAGCGCAGCATGAAGCCCTGTGCTATCATGCCACACGATACAGGAACTAACTAATCACAATCAAACTTGCAAGAAGGTAGAAATGAAAATACTGGCATTCAACGGCAGCCCCAAGATGGATAAGGGCAATACAGCCCTTATCCTGTGACCATCCTGATATCCTCGACGTTTTCCAGTTCATTTAGCATCCGTAAAATGTGAGCCCCTTGCTTTGGAGACTTTGAGTACTGAGCACAGTCTGTAAATTTCTTAGCGACATCCTCTGAGTTCATTGGGTTGAGTGGATGACCAAAAGGGAAATCCACCTGCCTCGTATAGACATCTCCTGATTTGAGTTTGATTGCAACTTTACCGGGTGAGAAAAAAGACTTGATGTCACCATAGCTGATATCCGCGGCTACTATTTTTTGAGCCAGCCTTAAGGAAAGATCATCTGATAATCCATCCGAAGTAAAATTCTTAATGCTGAGACCCTTATTGGCAATCGCAGCGCCCACACAAAACGGCAGGCTGATCCTTCCCTCTGTGCTGGTAACAGGTTTTTTTCTCTCTTCTCCGGCATATCTTTTCTGTATATCCGTAACGTAAAGGATGATCTGCTCTATGTCAGAAGGATCGATATTATGTATCCGGGTCAGTTCCAGGGCCGCCTGGACATGATTATGCATGATTCTGTTGGCTGACCAGGGCTTCAATCCCACGTTTACGCCGTCAAATCTCGTCCCTAAATCTCCAACCAGGTAATCCCTGTCATATTTTCCCTGGAAATATAGATTGAACAGTCCTGCAGGACCTTCAAAACTCGTTTTAATCCCCGTCACTCCCCTTTGCGACATCAGCGCCGCGAGGACTCCTTGCATACCGATACTGCCTCCATAGAGCTCCCTTATCTTTGGATCTCCGGGACTCAGAAACACCTCAAATGTTCCCGCGGCGCCCTGGTGAAAGGCTATTCCGATAGCATCCACAATCTGCTCACAGTTGAGTTTCAGAATCTTGCTTGCCGCTGCTGCTGCACCGAAAATACCCAGCACAGGAGCAGGGCGGAAGCCAAACGTTAATCCCTCCTGCTTTCTTTTTATCGCAGACCCCAGCCTGCCTATCAGATCGTTCCCCAGTGCAATAGCCGTGATAAATTCTTGGCCGGTCACGCCGCCCACCTTCTCAGCCAGGGCGAGGGTAGCCGGGACAGTGCATAAACTGGGATGGACCCCGGCTTCGTCAATTATGTCATCGTAGTCAAGCGCATGCGCCAGCACGCCATTGGCAAAAGCAGCCGACCATGAAGGTAACTTTTTATTGAATCCTATTACCGTAGCCTCCTCATTCCCGCCGGCCTCAATAAACAGATCAATTACGTTTTTACTATCAGGGGATAAACCCGAGCCGGCCAACATACATCCAAACGTATCCAGAATACATTTTTTGGTCACATCCACCACTTCCGGCGTAAGTTTCTCCATAGTTACACTGGAGATATTGTCAGCTAATTCATAACTTGCATCCATCCCGTTCCTCGTTTTCACGGCTTACTTGAGCCGGTTAGTTAATTTATTCATTTGCGTTTTGGGTATCAGTTTTCATCTGATAATAATTCGATAAGCTCTTGCTCTGACATATTCAAGAATTCAGTAGCAACAAATTCCGTGTGTTCACCCAAACATGGCGCGGGCCTGAGGGGTTGAGCGGGAGTTTCGGATAGTATGGCTGGCTCACCAAAACTAATGCAATCTCCGATAGCAGGATGTTTCATGCTCCAGAACTGATTGCGCGCTTTGAGCTGCGGATCTTCGCAGACGTCTCTGGAGTTCTCAACTAATCCTGCCTGTACCCCCGCATGCTGAAGTGAAAGCATTATGCTTTCAGGCGTATGCTTGATTGTCCATTTACTAACCATATTGTTGAGTTCATCTTCGTTTCTTTTCCTGTTTAGAAAAGTACTGAATTTCGGATTGTCCGCCAGTTCAGGATGGTCCATGGCGGTGCAAAATGCCTTCCATTCGTTATCTGAAAAAACAGCTATCGCGCACCATCTATTATCCAGGCATGGATAAACACCGTGCGGCGCAGCATCTGGAGACGAATTGCCGACATTCCCTGTTTGCCTGCCATTTGCCGTGTAATCCAAAATACCGGGCGCTAAAAACTGGATTCCTGCTTCTAATTGTGACAAATCTATAGACTGACCCTTGCCGGTTAATTGTCTGTGACGAAGAGCGGCCAAAATGGCAGGGACAGCGAATGAAGGAGTGATAAAATCGTTCACAGGCCCAAATGGCTGGGTACTTTCCTCCCCCGGCCATCCGCTGTAGAACATAAATCCCGTAAGTGCTACGAGAATCATGCCCGTCATCGGTATTTTAGCCATGGGCCCGGTTTGGCCCTGCCCCGATGTACTGAGCATTATAATATCCGGGTTGGTTTTTCTCACAGTATCATAATCGAGGCCAAGCTTCGCCATTTTTCCCGGTACATAATTTTCTACTATAATGTCCGCCCAATCCGCCAGCCTCCTGGCCGTCCGGACCCCCACCGGTTTTTTCACGTTTAGCGATACGCTGTATTTATTGGGATTGAAATAGGCGAAATAAGTCGTATTATCGGGACCGACCAGGCGATCTTTAAACGGCCCTGACACCCTTAAAAAACAGGGACGTACCATTGATTCGACTCTCACCACGGTCGCCCCATAATCGGCAAGGCATTTAGTTATAAGCGGCCCTGCTATCACCCAGGTAAAATCGAGGACCTTGACTCCTTCTAACGGTAGTTTACTCATAATCACTTCACATTCAGATTATATTTAACTGTTTTAACCGGGAGATCTCTTCCAGAGATAATCCCAGTTCCTCATGATAAATATCCACGTTATGCTCGCCGATAAGAGGCGCCCTGCGAAGCTCGGGGGAAGGTGTCTCAGAAAACCTGATGCAACTTCCGGGGTATTTGATCACAGTGCCAAGCTCCTCATGCCGGATATCCGTCCAAAATCCCCTGGCTTCCAACTGACCATAGTCAACTACCTCCTCGGGAGAATGAACGGGACATATGCTGACTCTTCTTTTATTTCCCTCGTCAAACAGCTCCTTCTTTGTATACTTGAGAAACAGCGTTACTACCGGAGCCTCCATCTGCTCCCACTCTTCCTGTGTAAATTTGGATATATCGAAATTTTTCAAATCTTTTACGTAATCGGTTGATACGCCCTCTTCCTCCAACCACTCTGCCAAACCGGACGATCCGGCTACTGATGACAATATTCCTGCAACAAACAGAAAGTTTACAAATCCGTCCTTGCAGGCCCATGTTTGTCTCGCCCGCAAGTTTTTGCCGAGCCCAACTCTGAATGCTCCGGACCGCTCTAATATTTCGCCATAGGTCAACCATAGCGGAACAGCATTTACTGTATTCCTGACGATACTCTGTTGCGCTGAAACATCTATATATTGTCCCTCTCCGCTGCTTCCCCGGTGATAGAGCGCAATCATGGTGGCTGTCGCAGCTTCACCGCTGGCATGAAGATATACCTGGGGAATACTTATACGCATAGGAGGATGGGCAGGGTCCCCGCAAAGATACAGATATCCACTCATGGCCTGGACGACGATATCCGAAGCAACAAAATCCTTGTAGGGCCCCGTTTGTCCAAAGGGTGTTATAGAGGTCATAATGATCCCGGGATTTATTTCTTTTAGTTTGACGTAATCAAAACCTATTTGTTGCATGTAACCGACAGGGAATGACTCTATGACGATATCTGCCTTTTTGATAAGCTTGAAGAAGATCGCCTGGCCATCCCTGGCATCGATATCAAGTGTTATACCTCGTTTATTCAGATTGTACGCAAACCAGGTGAGACTTTTCTCCGGCTCAGGTTCGTCGTGATAAAAGGGGCCCTTATTCCGGGAGACGTCACCTCCCGGTTTTTCAACTTTTATAACGTCCGCTCCCATCTCGGCGAGTATCCGCCCGCAGAGAAAGCCTTTGTCGTCAGTCAGGTCTAATACCCTTATCCCGTCGAGTAGTGAATTCATCTACATGCTACTCCGTTTACACATTATCGATGCATTTCGCGCTATCATCGGCATAATACTTACGCGCAGGTCACCGCCCCACTCGTCCAGCAGTCATGATGCACTCTCTCCTCCTTGAACCTGTCCTCCACACGTGGTTTTTCATCAGCATATCCGATGGAAACCAGCGCTATGGGAATAATGTGCGCTGGTATATCGAGTAAGCCTCTTATTTTTTCTATGCGCTCCTGCACAGGGAAAATACCTACCCAAACCGCTCCCAGTCCCAGGGCATGGGCAGCCAGAAGGACATTCATCGTAGCATTAGAGCAGTCAAGCGGACCCCGGCCGGTGTTAACTTCAAGGGTTGGATCCTCACAAACCAGTATAGCCAGAGCCGCCTGATCAAGCATATATGAGTACGTATGGATTTTGGATACCTGGCTGAGCATTTTGCGGTCTCTGATAATCACGAACTGCCAGGGTTGTTCGTTAGCTGAAGAAGGCGCCGCCATTGCCGCTTGTAACAATTGCTTCACCATGTCATTATCCACCGGCCTGTCAGTGTATTTTCGGATGCTCCTGCGTGTCAATATACATTCGATGGTATCCATTTACCACTCACTCCATTCGCAGATTATATTTAAGTTCCCATGCAGATCTTTACATAGGAGGTTTCGCAGGCTTAAACGCATCCGGCACTTCGACCTGCATGAAAAGCATTCCCAGACACATGGCTTTTCCGGTCTCGTCGAACCTGAGGGTGGAGGTGGCGCCCCCGCCCAGGGCTTTGTACATAACCACCTGTAGCGAGTCGATGTTGGGCATCTCGAATATCTTTACTTCGCCTTTAACCAGCTCCTTGTAATGATCTTTGACCTTCTGCGGCGTAACCTGTTTTCTCAGGATATCGAAGTTTTCCCTGTTGAACGCCATTATCCCCACGTTGGAGATATCACCTTTGTCGCCGCTGCGGACATAGGCCAGTTCTTTGATCAACACTTTCTTGCTCATGTTTATTCCAGCCTCTTCATAATAAAATTCGTGGGGACCTCTTCGCGCGGTATCAACGTCGGCCACAAGGAGATGTAGCTCCTTGGCTTTGAAGGAACGGACACCGTGAAACCCACGGGCGACATATCCAGGAAAGACACGGCTATCATGCCTGCTTCGAGCGGATTATTGCCCCTGGCTGCTATACGTAAGCCGATTTCGTTGATCTCATCCTCGTCAGGTGTGGGGACTATAGACTTGAGGATGGAATTGATCCCGATATAGTCCACCTGCACATCCACATCCTCACGCTTCATGCCGTATTTAGTTAGATTTTTCCATCCGATCTCTTCCACTCTTCTTGCTTTGGTCAGGGCTTTGGGCGCCGAGATATAGTTCATAATCTCTGCTATGAACCCGCCGGGGTAACCGATAATCACCTTGAGGGTATCCGGCCTGCGCTTACCGGTCATATTGCTCAGCTTAACCCTGTTATTGCCGAGGTCCTCCACTTTTACCGCAGTCATATCGGCTACGCCGTCCGGCATTATATAATTCTTGGGATCGTGCACCTCGTAAACCAGCTGACTCTTGACGGTCCATTCGTTGAGCAGGCCACCTCCCGATGACGGCATCTCCAGTATTGCCGTCCCGTCTTCAGATACCTCGGCCATAGGATAGACGATCTCTTCCGGCTTGGGCACATGTTCCCACACCGGGCTGGCCACCCCCGTGACGAAATCGGCGCATTCGAGGGTGTGGCCGATGGTTATGGCGGCGCCTATGCGCGGCCAGTATGCGTCTTCAAACTTCCATCCGAACTCGTGCATTATAGGCGCCACGAAAAGCGCGCTGTCCGAACACCTTCCTGCAACGACCACATCGGCGCCGGCTTCCAGGGCGTCGATAATGGAATCGGAGCCAATGTACGCATTGGCGATCAGGATGATGTCTTTGATCTTGCTGATATCGTCCTCGCCCGTTTCCATGTTGGTGAACTTCCATCCTTTCTTGAGCAGCTCGTCGATTCTGCCGGCTATATTGTCACCTTTGATCACGGCAACTTTTAAACCTTTGATATTATTGTCGGCGGCTATCTTAAGTATCTGATCAGCCGCAGCTTCAGGATTGACGCCGCCGCCGTTAGTGATGATTTTTATGCCCCTCTTGTGAGCTTCCGGCAATATCTGCTTCATCCCCTCGATGTGCCCGGTAAGGTAACCCTTGGTCGGGTCCTTCTGCTGGTTCTTGGACAGTATGGACATGGTGAGTTCGGCCAGCTGATCAAAGCAGATGTAATTGATATTTCCTTCCCGCACGAGCCTCAGGGCTTCTCCCGTCTTGGAAGGTGCGTAGCCCGAACCCGCCCCGATCCTGATTTTCTTCACTTTATCGCTCCTCCTACATTTTCTGATTGATTAAATGCCTTTAAATACTGGCTTTCTCTTCTCGAGAAAAGCCCTTGTACCTTCTCTAAAGTCTTCTGTATTAAAGCAGATATTCATTGCCAGGTTTTCATTAAACAATTGCCTTGCTAACTCCTCATTGAATAAACGGTAAACCGTACGGTGGGTCAACTCAATCGATACTGAGGGCATCCTGGCTATTTTCCCTGCAAAGTCCATGGCCGTACTCATCAGCTCTTCATGAGGAACAACCTGTGTAACAAGGTTTATCCTCTTTGCCTCGGCCGCATCAATTGCCTCACCAGTATAAAATAGCTTCAGTGCGTTATCAACCCCCACTATCCTTGGCAGCCAGTAGCTTGCTCCTCCATCCGGCATCAACCCTATTCTTACCCATGAAGCGACAAATCTCGCTTTTTCTGAAGCTATGCGAAAGTCACACATAAGTGCTATCGAAAGGCCTGAGGCAGCAGCGACACCATTAACAGCAGCAATTACGGGTTTCCCGAGATCCATAAGCGCGTGCGGCATCACGATCATGCCGGGTTCCAGAAGTTCTGAGCGGGATTTCTCCAGCGCTTTGTAACCACCATCGCCTATCCGTTCTTTGAGCCGGCTTGCAGCATCAGCGCCGGCACAGAAGCCTTCGCCGCTGCCCGTGATAACAAGTACCTTGATATCATCCCTTTTTCTGGCCTGTTCCAATATCTTGACAAAGCTTTCCCCCATAGTGCTGGTGATCGCATTTCTCTTTTCAGGCCGGTTAAGAGTGATAACTCCAATCCCGTTGTCACATTCGAATAACAGCTCGTCTGTCAGGTTATCCATCACTTCGTTTGTATCCTCCTGTTTAGTTACGCATCATATCGGGCAGGAACGTTGCAATTTGTGGGAAAAAGAAAACGAGGAGCATGCCGACAATTATTAGTGCGAGAAATGGCGCCGACCCCATAATTATTCTTTTCATAGGAATATCCGGAGCTATAGTCTTCATCACGAATAGATTTAGCCCTACGGGAGGTGTCAGGTTACCTATCATCATACACATTGTGACTAAAACGCCATACCAGATAAAATCAATATTCAGAATTCTCATAACCGGGACCAGAGTCGGTAAGGTGAGCACCAGAATCCCGGCAGGATCGAGCAGACAACCGAGTATAAGGAAAATAAACATAGTCAGTATTACAAATGTGGTACCGGACATGCCGCTCTTGACTATAGTTTCAGCGATCTGTTGAGGTATACCCAGGTAAGTAAGCAGATATGAAAATGTAAAGGCGGAAAACAGGATGAAAATAATGAAGCATGAAATCCGGGCTGCGCTGAGTAAAACGTCCCGGAGGCTACGCCAGGTCAGCTTTCTGTATGAGGCTGCAACAACTAAGGAAAGAAAAGCGCCCACGCAAGCGCTTTCGGTTGGTGTGCAAATACCTGCATATATAGACCCCAGCACACCAATCGCGATTAGCATGAATACCCAGATGTTTTTAAGCGATACAAACCTTTCACGCCAGGTAACGCCAGGCATAGCAGGTTCCACATCTTGAGGCCTGAATTTTGCGTACACCAGAATATAAATAACGAAAATTATGGTGGTTACCATTCCGGGCAAGATACCTGCAATAAAAAGTTTGCCGATGGATTCCTCGGTCAACAGGCCATATATGATGAGCATCGCGCTTGGGGGAACGATGACGCTCAGTGTTCCGGCGGCTGCAACTATTCCGGCAGCAAAACCGGAGTCATATCCGTGTTTCTTAAGCTGCGGCAAAACTGCCAACCCTATCGTAGCGGTACCTCCGGAACTGCTGCCGCAACAGGCGCCAAACAACATGCCCGCAACCTCAGCTGTCGCCCCAAGGCCGCCGCGCACTCTATTAAACCATTTGCTCCCCGCATCAAATGCCTGTTCGGCTACGCCGCTTTTGCTTAAAAGCTCCGCCATGACGACAAACATGGGAACGAGAATTAGTGTTGAATCTGTGCCGAATTTATAACTTATCACAGCTAATTGTGATAATGCATTCGGCCCGATGAAAATCCAGATCCCCAGCAGGCTGCTCAGGCCGATTGCAAAAGCAATCGGCATACCAACAAAAACCAGTCCAATCAGTAATACGAATAGCAGTATCCCGATGATGCCAACGTCCATTATATTTCTTCTTCCGCTTTATTTGCTGTATCCGGCAGTATGCCTGCTATTGCATTGGCAAGCAGCATGACGTATTGAAAGAGTAAAAAGAATAAACCGAAAGGGATCACCGTATAAAAAGGCCATAACGTTACTTCCAGTCGCGTTCTTGAAACCCAATGCAGGCTGTAGCTATCCCATGCTAACACTGCGCTCTTCCAAAGCCATAAGGCGACAAACAGAATACCCAGAATATATACGATGATTGCCAGTATTTTTCTTGGTCTTGGCTTCAGCAGAGTGGGGATCAGATCTATCTTGATATGGCCACCGGTTTCAAGTGTATATGCCGCCGATAAGAAAGTAGCCGTCAATAATATGTACGCAGATATTTCCAGAGTCCAGGCCGTTGGCGCTCTTAACGCATACCGTACAACAACCTCATATACGGTTAGAAATATAATGATGAGGAAACCAATACCTGAGATGGAGGCACAGACTCTATTGAATTTGCTCAGCGCCGGCTGTATTTTGAAATTATTCATCACAGCTATTTAATCCCCCATATTTTTATTCGGGAAGCCTGCCCTATCGGGATAAACCTGTTAATAACCTGCGCCATATTTCCTGTATATTTCTGTAAGTTGCTTCGCCTCAGGGCTGGATGAGGCATATTTATCCCAGATAGCTTTAGCGGGCGCTTTCCAGAGTTTTATTTCATCTGCGGTTGGGGCATACATGGTCTCGCCCAATTCGGGTAGAGCCTTGCGACCTTTATCGATATTTGCACCGTTTACCTGCAAAACAACTCTCATGAACTCGGGAGTAACCTTACTGATCGCTTCCTGATCTGCGCTGGATATCTTGTCCCACTTGTCTTTATTTATGTAGTGCAAGAAGCCCCCGGTGCCAATGTCCAGGTCACAATAATATGGGGCGACTTCGGGCATCTTAAAAGATACCATCGACGGAACTGAAAGAAGCGTGCCATCCGAAACACCGTATTGTATGGACTGGTACATTTCAGACGTCGGGAGGGTAACTGTGCTGCATCCCCAACCGGCTATCAATTCGTCCATGGCGCCTCCGGCGGACCTGATCTTGAGGCCTTTGGCTTCGGCCGGTACATGTACCGCCTTCTTGGTTGCCAGACCATATGCCGTCGGGGCGCACGCATACCAGTTAATATGAATATTATATTTTTCGAAACCTTTCTGGATTATAGGCAATCCTTCCGCGGATGCCGCCAGGTTGCTATCGATATCGGATATTCCTACCCAGGGAAGTGCCCCGACATTGGCAAGAGGTACCTGGCCGACCACGTAGTTGATCACGGTCATAGCCGCATCCACGCTGCCGCTGTTTACCGCAGCCAGCTCCTCCGCGCCCGGGCAAAGCGATTCACCCGGATTTACAACGATTTTTACCCTTCCCTCGGTGGCTTCCAGGACTGCCGCGGCATATAATTGCGCTATTGTTGCATATGGATTCCCCACCGGGTACATAGTTGCAGCTACAAGAACGATCGGCTCCTGCGCGGCTGCTTGGGATGTCTCATTTTCTGACGGCTTGGTTGTCTGAGCGGCAGGCGCTCCTGTGCATGCAGCGGATATATACAGAATTACCAATGCCAGTGCAAATATGGTGACGGTTACTTTGTTCCTCATCTATATCCTCCAGTTTGATTATTTATAGTAGCCTCCATCATCGCTTTTTATGAAATCCATTTATCTTCTTATTTTTTTCAGGGAAGCGTGCCCTATCGGGACAAACCTGTTAATAACCTGCGCCATGTTTTTTGTATATTTCTGTGAGTTGCTTAGCCTCAGGGCTGGATGAGGCATAATTGTCCCAGATGGCTTTAGCGGGCGCTTTCCAGAGTTTTATTTCATCTGCGGTCGGGACATATACTTTCTCCCCCATTTCAGGTAAAGTCTGGCGAGCCTTATCCATGTTTGCCTCGGTTACCTGCAAAACAACCTTCAGGAACTCGGGAGTAACCTTACTGATCGCTTCCTGGTCTGCGCTGGATATCTTGTCCCACTTGTCTTTATTTATGTAGTGCAAGAAGCCTCCGGTTCCAATGTTCAGGTCACAATAATATGGGGCGACTTCGGTCAGCTTATAAGATACCATTGACTGAACTGAAAGAAGCGTGCCATCCGAAACACCGTATTGTATGGACTGGTACATTTCGGACGTCGGGAGGGTAACCGTGCTGCATCCCCAACCGGATATCAAGTCATCCATGGCGCCTCCGGCGGATCTGATCTTGAGCCCTTTGGCATCGGCCGGTACACGGACTTCCTTCTTTGTTGCCAGACCATATGTTGGTGGGGCGCACGCCAACCAGTTCACATGAATATTATATTTATCGAAAGCTTTCTGGACTATTGGCAATCCTTCCGCGGATGCCGCCAGGTTGCTATCGATATCGGATATTCCTACCCAGGGAAGTGCCGAAAAGTTGACAAGGGGTACCTGGCCGACCACGTAGTTGGTTACGGACATAGCCGCGTCCACGCTGCCGCTGTTTACCGCAGCAAGCTCCTCCGCGCCCGGGCAAAGCGATTCACCCGGATTTACAACGATTTTTACCCTTCCTTCGGTGGCTTCCAGGACTGCTGCGGCATATAATTGCGCTATTGTTGCATATGGATGTCCCGACGGGTACATAGTTGCGGCTACAAGAACGATCGGCTCCTGCGCGGCTGCTTGGGATGTCTCATTTTCTGATGGCTTGGTTGTCTGAGCGGCAGGCGCTCCGGTGCAGGCAGCCGATATATACAGAATTACCAATGCCAGTGCACATATGGTGACGGTTAATTTGTTTCTCATCTATATCCTCCAGCTCGATTATTATAGTAGCCTCTATCATCGCTTTTTATGAAATCCATTTATCTTCTTATTTCTAATACCTCCTCAAATAACCGTATAATCAGTTTATTCGTGATACTTTTATCAGGACCTTTCATGCGTCAATAACGCAATCAATTCATCCTCCGGAAGAGATAGAATGTCTGTCGCTATAAGTTCTGTGTGCTCCCCCAGACAGGGAGCAGGCATACGGGGCTGCGCCGGCGTCTCCGACAGTATCGCCGCCTCACCCAGATGCAGACAATCACCTATTGCAGGATGCTGCATAAGCCAGAAATGGTTGAGTGCTTTCAACTGCGGGTCTTCACACACGTCTTTGGCGCTCTCCACAATGCCTGCCTGCACCCCTGCAGCCTGCAGCAAGCTCATTATGCTTTCAGGCGTCCTCTTTACTGTCCATTGCCCGACCAGATCGTTAAGCTCCTCTTCGTTTCTCTTCCTGTTCTCTAATGTATCGAACTTGGTGTTGTTAACCAGGGCAGGAATGCCTGTTGCCGTGCAAAAAGATTCCCATTCGGCAGCAGAGAATACTGCTATTGCACACCACCTGTTATCCAGGCAGGGATAAACACCATGTGGCGCCGCATTTGGTGAGGTATTGCCAACACTTGCCGGCAGGCTGCCATTGGCAGTGTAATCCAGCATACCCGGCTCAAGGAACTGAACGCCCGCTTCCAGCTGCGAAACATCAATAAATTGCCCTTCACCTGTTTTACCCCGATATCTAAGTGCAGCCATGATAGCAGCGAGACAGAAATAGGGAGTAACAAAATCATTGACCGGACCATAAGGTTGAACGCAATCTCTGCCCGGCCAACCGCTGAAACTATTAAATCCTGTCAGAGCCACGAGAACGTTACCTGACGTGGGCATCGGCGCCATTGGCCCTGTTTCCCCGAATCCCGAGGTGTTCAACATGATTATATCTGGATTGGTTTTTCTTACTGTCTCATAATCAAGTCCCAATCTCTTCATCACGCCGGGTACGTAATTCGTAACAACGATGTCGGCCCAGTCTGCGAGTTTCCTGGCGACGCTAAGCCCGGCCGGACTTTTGAGATTCAATGAAATACTGTATTTATTAGGGTTATAATAGGCAAAATATGCCGAATTATCGAGACCCTTACCGTTTTTAAAAGGGGCGGACGATCTGGTAAAACAGGGCCGTTCAATGGTTTCCACCCGTACAACTTTTGCGCCATAATCGGCCAGGCACTTCGTCACCAGGGGGCCTGCTATGACCCAGGTAAAATCAAGAACCTTTATTCCATCCAATGCTTGCTTTACCATGCTGTTTCCCATTCAAATTATTTGGTTCAGTTTTAATGTATCGATCTCATCCAACGATAAGCCGAGCTCGTCGTGAAAGACTTCTATATTGTGCTCGCCGATAAGCGGCGCCCTTCGAAATTTGAGGACAGGCATCGCCGCAAACCTCATACAACTGGCAGGATACTTAATCACACAGCCGAGTTCCGGATGCTCTACATCTATCCAGAAATTTCTTGCCTTGAGCTGAAAAAAATCTACCACATCCGCTGGATTCAACACCGGACAGATTGGCATGTGCCTTTTCAAGGCTTCCTTGAATAATTCCTGTTTGGTATATCTTGAAAAAAACTCGGCTACCGGGGCTTCGAGTTGCTCCCATTCTTCCTGCGTAAACTTGGTTACGTCGAAGTTATCCCAGTCCATTTCTTCTCTCTGTTTGGTGGACAGGCCTTCTTCCTTCAGCCATTCAGCAAGTATTTTGTTCATTACCGCTCCCGGCGCACCCCCGAATATTACGAAATTAACCAGTCCGTCTTTGCATGGCCATGTTTGGCGCGCACGTGTGCCACTGCCCAGCCCCACTCTATAAGCGCCTGACCTTTCTAAAACCATTCCATAATTGAACCACAGGGAGTTTGCGTTTACTGTGTTCTTGACCATACTCTGCTGCGCCGATACATCGATATACTGTCCTTCGCCTGCGATATCCCTGTGATACAGGGCAATTAGAGTAGCAACCGCAGCTTCACCACCCGCAAACAAAGGCGATTGCGGTAAACTAACACGTAAGGGGGGACGGTCAGGGTCTCCACAGATATATAAATATCCGCTCATCGCCTGGACGATAATATCTGAGCCTGCGAATTTATTATACGGTCCGGTCTGGCCGAAAGGCGTGATAGACGCCATGATAATGCTCTGGTTGACTTTCTTCAGCTCGGGATAGTCTAAACCTATCTCTTTCGTGTGTCCGACGGGATGGGATTCCACTACGATATCGGACCTTTTAACAAGCTGTTTGAAAAGATCTCGTCCATCCCCGGTTTTTATATCGAGGGTGATACCTCTCTTGTTCAGGTTATAAGCAAACCAAGTCAGGCTTTTCTCGGGATCAGGTATATCATGATAAAAGGGGCCGATGCTCCGGGAAGTATCACCCCCCGGTCTTTCAACCTTTATAACATCAGCCCCCAGCTCGGCAAGCATCCGTCCGCAGAGAAAACCGTTTTCGTCGGTCAGATCCAACACGCGTATACCATCAAGCAACGTTTTCATTAGATCTATTCTCTATATGAAATAAATTTAAATGAGAGACTATGGTTATATTTTCTATTGTTATACCTGGAGGTTCATCGAATACGGTCGCTACCTCCGGCCATATCTCCAACTGTTTACGTATGCATGTTATCATTAATTTCATACATGTCAATGATATGGTTATCTTCATTAAATATTTTTATCATATTGATCAATTAAATATAACTATTGATCATTTTGTTTACAATACTTGGTTATATATGGTATTAATATCGATTATGAATCAATTGGACCAAATGGATAAGAAAATAGTAGGCGCGCTGGCAGTAAATGCTCACATGAGCAGTATGGAAATGTCCAAACAGCTTAATATATGCGCTCCAACGATCCGTCGAAGGGTTAACAGGTTGATAAAAAACGACATCATACGTATACAGGCGGTTCAAATAAATCGTGTAAAAATATCGATAACAGTAGCCATTTTGCTGAAAGTGGAAAGCAGTGCCATCGCCCGGACGGCTGATTTACTGGCGAGTCGGAAAGAAGCGGGTTTTATAGTATTGACTGCCGGCTATTTTAATATCGTCTGCCTGTGCTGGTTCGAATCTGTGGAATACTATTCCAGGTTTCTAAATACAGTGCTTTACCCGATGGAGGGTATACTCGATACAGACACTCTAATTTGCACTGAATACAGGAAATACGCGTTCATAAAAATGAACGGTTCTTCTGATCCAACCAAACGGGCTAATAAACCGGTTGATGACATCGATATGAAGATTATTGAATTGTTGGAAAAAGATGCGCGTCAAAAAAGCACCAGGCTGGCTAAAAGTCTCAATATCAGCGCTCCCACCATCAGATGCAGGATAAACGATCTGTTAGATAATAATATTATTCGCATACAGGCCTTCCCGAACTTCCGCATGAGTAAATCAATAGCAGCTGTAATAGCTTTGAAAGTAGCGAACGGCGCAGTGAATCGTATCGCAGATTATCTGTCCGATATGGCTGAAGTCAGACAGGTTATGTTATATACTGGCACTTACGATATAGGGGTTTGGGCCTGGTTCGAATCTATCCAGGCCTTTTCTGACTTCTTGAAGGATGTTATCAATCCTCTGGAAGGCGTCGAAAAAAAAGAGATTGCCATCCAAACAGAAATTAAGAAATGGGTACATCAGTGGTAATCATGCCTGCGCAGCGGTTGCTATGCAGGAAGAGAGTTTCCCGCATTGAAATCAACTGATTGTGCGAACAATTTCCCCGGCGCACGGCAACCTCTTTTTTATGGTTGGGTCATTGTCATTGTTTGTGCCATCCAGCAGGCCATGCAAAACGGCATACAATATAGTTTCGGAATCTTTTTTAAACCCCTGATTGCGGATTTTGGCTGGACTCGCGGTTCCCTTTCCGGTGTATATGCTTTAGCGTTGATCAGCGGAGGTTTATTTGCCATACCCGCAGGGTGGCTGGCGGACAGATTCGGCCCTGCTAAAATAGCATTAATCTACGGCTCTCTGATCGGCCTGGGCCTGATATTGAGCAGCCAGATCACTGACCTGATACAGTTTTATATTGTATATGGCGTTATTTTTGGTATAGGAACCAGCGGGGTATTTGCTGTCAGCAGCGGCGTCACCGCCCGCTGGTTCTACAAGAAACGTGGACTTGCCTTAGGTATTGTCTCGGCAGGCGTCGGTTTCGGCATTCTCGTCATACCGCCGTTAGCCGAGTATTCTATTCGGGCCGTCGGCTGGTCGACATCTTACTTTATTATGGGGATCATGGCCCTGCTAATTTTTGGCGCTACCGCTCTGCTATTGCGGCGTGATCCGAAAGATATAGGTTGTTTACCTTACGGCGCTGTGAAATCTGAACCGGAGGATACTGTCAGTCAGGGACAAAAATCATATCACCCGGCATTCGACGGCGGGATGACGTTGTGGGACGCCTGTCGCACCCTACCCCTCTGGTTACTTGTCGGCACCGCGGTGCTTGTCGGCGTCTGTACACAAATGATCTTTCTGCATCTGGTTAACTACGCCACTGATATCGGGATATCCCCGCTTATAGCTGCAACGATCATCTCGGTTATAGGGATTGGCGGCATCTTCGGTCGCATACTAATGGGAAGCGGATCGGACAGAATCGGTAATATTAATGCCATGATCCTGTGCATGGCGATACAAACTGCAAGCCTGGTCTGGTTAATTTTCTCCAGCGAGCTGTGGATGCTGTATGTTTTTGCTGCGTTATTCAGCTTTGCCTTCGGTGGAGAAGTGCCTTTGTTGACACTGCTGGTCAGTGAGCGTTTCGGCCTCAGGGCAATATCGGCGCTGGTGGGATTAATGTTGCTTGCTACGCGCGTCGGAGCCGGCCTGGGTTCCTGGCTGGGCGGGCAGATATTCGATGCCACCGACAGCTATACGGCAGCTTTTATTATTGCATCAGTAGCCAGTACGATAGCATTGATCACTGTAATTACCATGAAGAGAATGAAAAAAAGCCTCATAACCGGTCATTAGTACAATACATCAGGCAGTTTTTACAGCTGCTTTATCTTAAGCTACATTAAAGCATATCTTCTCTGACCGTGCCATCCAGGTATATGCTTCAACCGGTTTATTGGAATGACCCCGTGATCTCCCTCACATCCTTGACGGTCTCCAGCTTATTCAGCGTCTTCAAAATATGTGCCGCCTGGACGTGATTATGCATGATTCTATTGGCCGACCAGGCCTTCAATCCCACGTTTAAGCCGTCGAACCTCGTCCCCAAATCTCCTAACAGATAATCCCTGTCATATTTTCCCTGGAAATACAGGTTGAACAGCCCCGCGGGACCTTCGAAGCTCGTTTTTATCCCTGTGACTCCTTTTTGTGCCATCAGAGCTGCGAGGGCGGCCTGCATCCCGATACTGCCTCCATATCCCTTATTTTAGGGTCTCCGGGGCTGAGGAAGACCTCAAATGTCCCCGCTGTGGCCTGGTGAAAGGCGATGCCAATGGCATCCACAATCTGTTCCCGGTCAAGTTTCAGTATCTTGCCTGCCGCTGCCGCGGCTCCGAAAACACCGAGCACGGGAGCGGGCCGGAAGCCCAGTGTTAATCCCTCCTGCTTCCTTTTGATGGCAGATCCCAGCCTGCATCAAACCTATCCAGGATGCATTTCTTTGTAATGTCCACGACTTCCGGTGGAATGTCCTTAATGCTAATGCCGGCGATATTGTCAGCTAATATACTACTTGCATCCATCCCATTCCTCGTTTTCACGGCGTACTTGAGATGGTTGATTTATTTATTTGTGCGCGTTTTGGATATCAGCTTTCATCTGATAATAACTCGATCAGCTCTTGCTCGGACATATTCAATAATTCAGAAGCAACAAATTCTGTATGTTCGCCCAGGCACGGGGCGGGCCTGAGTGGTTGAGCGGGGGTTTCAGATAATATGGCAGGCTCGCCAAAACTGATAGAATCCCCGATCACTGGATGTTTTATGCTCCAGAAATGATGGCGCGCTTTGAGCTGCGGATCTTCGCAGACATCCCTGGAATTCTGAACTACCCCTGCCTGTACACCGGCGCTTTGAAGCGTCTGCATGATGTGTTCAGGTGTATATTTAATGGTCCATTGGCCAACCATTTCATTCAGTTCATCTTCGTTTCTTTTCCTAAACGAAAAAGTGTTGAACCTGGGATTGTTCGCTGCCTCAGAATGACCCATGGCGGTACAGAACGCCTTCCATTCGTCATCGGAGAAAACGGCTATGGCGCACCAGCTGTTATCGGCGCAGGGGTAGACGCCATGTGGAGCAGCCTCGGGAGAGGAGTTGCCGACGTTTCCTGTTTGCCTGTTGTTAGCCGTGTAATCCAGGATGCCGGGCGACAGGAATTGGATTCCCAGTTCCAGTTGTGACAGATCAATGGACTGCCCCCGGCCGGTTAATTTCCTGTGACGGAGAGCAGCCAGGATCGCAGGGAGGGCAAATAAAGGGGTAATATAATCGTTCACGGGCCCATAAGGCTGCGTGCTGTCTTCCCCCGGCCATCCGCTGTAGAACATAAATCCAGACAGAGCTACCAGAACCATTCCTGTCATGGGGATCGCGGCCATGGGCCCCGTCTGACCTTGCCCTGATGTACTCAGCATAATAATATCAGGATTGGTTTTTTTAACACTATCATAATCAAGGCCCAGCTTCGCCAATTTTCCCGGCACGTAATTCTCAACTATTATGTCCGCCCAATCCGCCAGTTTTCTGGCTGTCCGCAGCCCCACCGGCTTTTTCAGGTTCAAAGAGGCGCTGTATTTATTGGGATTAAAATAAGCGAAATAGGTGGTGTTGTCCGGCCCGACAACTCGGTCCTTGAATGGACCTGATACCCTCAGAAAACAGGGCCGTGCCATGGACTCGACCCTGACAACGGTTGCCCCGTAATCGGCCAGGCATTTCGTGATGAGCGGGCCCGCTATCACCCAGGTAAAATCGAGGACCTTGATGCCTTCCAGCGGTAGTTTACTCATAGTAGTTCACATTCAAATGACATTCAGCTTCTGCAGACGGGAGATCTCTGCGGCTGATAATCCCAGCTCATCACGATATATCTCCATATTGTGCTCGCCGACCAGGGGCGCCCTGCGCAGCCCGGGGGCGGGCATATCTGTGAACCTGATGCAGCTTCCGGGATACTTGATTGAAGCGCCGAGCTCCTCGTGCCGGACTTCCGTCCAAAACCCCCTGGCTTCCAATTGCCCATAGTCTACTACCTCTTGCGGCGCATGGACGGGGCAGATGCTGACCCTTCTTTTATTGCCCTCTTCAAACAGCTCTTGTTTTGTATACTTCAAAAAGAGACTGGCTACCGGAGCCTCCATCTCCTCCCACTCTTTCTGCGTGAATTTAGATATGTCGAAATCTTTTAACCTGTGTTCATAACCGGTTGGAATACGCTCTTCCTGCAGCCAGTCCGTTAATCCCGACGATCCAGCCACCGATGCCAGTATTCCCGCGACAAACATGAAGTTTACAAATCCGTCCTTGCAGGCCCATGTCTGCCGCGCGCGCAAGTTATTACCAAAACCGACCCTGAATGCTCCGGACCGCTCCAGTATCTCACCGTAGGTCAGCCATAGTGGAACGGCGCTTCCCGTATTGCTGACCATGCTCTGTTGCGCCGAAACGTCCACATACTGTCCTTCGCCACTGTTTTCCCGGTGATAGAGGGCAACCATGGTTGCTGTGGCAGCTTCGCCGCCGGCATGAAGGTACGCCTGTGGGATACTGATACGCATGGGTGGGTGGTTGGGGTCCCCGCAAAGATGCAGATACCCGCTCATGGCCTGTACGACGATGTCCGAGGCAACGAAATCCTTGTAGGGGCCCGTCTGCCCGAAAGGTGTGATAGAGGTCATGATGATCCTGGGATTCAGTGCTTTAAGCACGACGTAATCGAGCCCTATTTGTTGCATATAGCCGACAGGGAATGACTCAATGACGATGTCTGCCCTTTTGATTAACTTGAGGAAGATCGGGCATCCATTATTTGAAGCGATATCAAGGGTTATACCCCGTTTATTCAGATTGTATGCAAACCAGGTCAGATTCTTATCCGGATCAGGCTCATCGTGATAAAAGGGGCCTATCTTGCGGGAGGCATCACCCCCCGGTTTTTCAATCTTTATAACGTCGGCGCCCATCTCGGCGAGTATGCGCCCGCAGAGAGAGCCTTTTTCGTCAGTCAGGTCTAAAACCCTGATATCTTCAAGCAGTGAGTTCATCTATCCTCTACTCGATAAATATGTTATCGTTGCACCTTGCAGTTGGGATGAATTATTGAAGATATCTGCATAATAACACTGTTTTTTCGCAAGTCAATGATTTGTTCATTAATATTTAGTAAAATTATTCAATTGATATGAAATATGAACAAATTGATCATTTCTTTTACAAAACAAGTAGTATATGATACTAATAGTAACAATGAAGCACATAGATGATATCGACAAAAGAATAGTTGCCGCACTTGAGAAGGATGCCTCTATGAGCAGCAGAGAACTGGCTGGAGCGCTCGATATATGTGCGCCTACGATTCGACGCAGGGTAAACGGGCTGATCAGGGATGATATCATACGTATCCAGGCGGTACAGATCAACCGTGCCAGAACTTCACTTACCGTCGCAATACTCTTGAAAGTTGAAAACAGTGCCATTTCACGTACGGCGGATCTTTTGACAAAACAAGAAGAAGTGGGATTTCTGGCATTGGCCGCCGGCTACTACAACATGATAATAGTTTGCTGGTTTATCACAGTGGAAGCGTATTCCAAATTTTTAAACACCGTGCTATATACGATGAACGGGGTGCTGGAGACAGACACCGCAATCTGTACGGAATATAGGAAATATGCGTTTGTTAACCTGTCGCGTACTCGAGGGATTGTTCAAACAACCGGCAAACCGGTGGACGAAACAGACTTAAAAATTATTACTGCGCTTGAAAAGAATGCGCATCAGAGCAACGCCCGCCTGGCTAAAAGCCTCAACATAAGCTCTGCCACTATCAGGCGCAGAATAAATAATCTGTTAAGCAGCAATGTAATACACATACAGGCTTTCCCCAACGTCCGTTTAGGTAAAATGATCACGTCTGTAATAGCCTTGAAAGTGGATAACGGCGCTCTTAACCGCATCGCAGACTACTTCTGTGATATGGACGAGGTCAGACAGGTGCTTTTGGCGGCCGGCAATTATGATATAGGCGTATGGGCGTGGTTTGAATCCATAGAGGCATTCTCAGAATTCCTCAATAACCGCATCAATTCTCTGGAGGGCGTCGAGAAAAAGACTATAATCATCATGACAGAGATCAGAAAATGGGTGCATATGTGGTGATATTGCGACCCCGCTAATTCAGATATAATCAAGATCCAGCCATTAAGGCGATAGCACAACAAGGTTTATACCGTATTTCGCGGCATGCTCTTTGACAGCATCAATAATCTCTGATGTGGGAAGCGTGATATCCACGCCGTCGCGCGGCGTTTGCTCCGAACGCAGCTCGCTCAGCCAGGAGATATACTCGTTCTGTGGAATTGTGCCCAGCAGGGTATTAATCGCATTCAACCCGGCCACATGTACATGTATCCACCCGTCTGCGGAGACAATATTTTCCGTGCTGATTATCTCTTCCAGCGTTTTATTGCGGTTGGTGCCTGTAATCAGTGTGAAATGCCACAGGCCATTTACCGGCCAGGAATAGAGCTCGTATCCTTTGAGGGAATGAGGAAGCTTGCCCACCGGGGATGCCGATGTAATGACCGATAATCTGCCGGCCTGCTGCAGAGACCTCATTACGTCCAGGTTATTCCTGGGGTCTTCGCTTTTGAAGAAAGACGCAGATGGATAACCAGGCTCGATTTGAATAACCTTTGGATCACGGGAGCCGAGCGGTTTCATTATCGTGATGCCGTCAAATGACTGGGATGAGAGCGGCGTCCAGAAGGCGCCCCAGTATATCGGTTGACGGTCAACGCAGACCATAAACGACCTGCCGCTGACCGGGACATCCAGGCGGGAGACGCGATCGAAGGCATCCGCAGTGAGCACAATCTCATGCGTTATGACATTATAGGAGATGATATCTTTTGTCGAGATGATGGGCTGCTCGACGAGATCGACATGGCTCAAGATCGGCATCTTTGAAGGAGGGATATCCCCTTTGGTCAGATAAATGGCGAATCCCTCCGGTCCCGGTGTTGAGCAGGCGCCTGATACGATAAACATGCAGAGCATAATATAAGTGAGCATCGCGTACACGAGGCCGGAAAAACGTTTCATCATATAAGTCATCGCTCCCGATTTAAATCTATATAACAGTATAATACAATATTTTACTGTTGTTGATGTGAGGGAAAATGAATGCTAAGGGCGAGATTGCGGCAGCTTCAGGTACCTCCGGCGCCGGAGCGGGCGGATTTCAGGTTGACGATGAGCATGGCTGCCACGATACAGGCCCCTCCCAGCAGGGTCCTGAACGTCAACTGATTGCCCCCGATGACTACGGCGAACAGCCCGGCCATAAAGTCCATCACCGGCATTACTTCAACGGCCGACTGTACGATGAGAAAAGTATAGCCCCAGACTGCAGTGATCCCGACCAGCGCAGCCGATGCCAGAAACGGCGATGATCTCCAGTTTGCCAACATTATATTATTTGTATTTTATAGTACAAGCTTTTTTAAATCAGGTTTGCCCCGGAATCGCACTGTAATAAAAAACTAAAATCTGTAATAATAGTACGCTAATACATCAGGCAAGGAGAATGCAATATGTGCTGTTTTGTCACGCTGTTCCTGTTGATCGGTCCGCGATTTGCACTCTTGTGCATGTGGCTGTTTTCAGATATGGTTACCAGGGCTTTTAACTCTAACTTTATTGTGCCGCTGCTGGGGCTTATCTTCCTTCCTTACACCGCCATATTCTACGTCATCGTCTACCAGTACATGGGCATGGCCAACCCCTTCGCCTGGGCGCTGGTTATCCTGGGTTTCATCATCGATCTCTCCTCCTACGGCGGAGGATGGTGGGGCAACCGCGGCCGTCTGCGCAGATAATAAAACAGCCGGCGCGGTAGAATATTACACCCGGCTGGATGTAACGATATTATTTATGCCTGTTACCTGCTGCTTTGCGCTGTTCCTTTGAGGTTCTTCAGTTCCAGCAGTATCTCCCGCAGCAGCAAAAGCTCCAGCCGCCGGAAGTTGATATCGCTTGCCAGCTTGCCCCATTTCTTGGGATCGTCTGACAGGAATTCCCCGGTTATCTCCATCGCGCTTCTGGCCATGTCGCCCTCCTTATATCAATCGATCAGTACCAGCCCCACGGAGGAGGCGCAGGGTATCTCGCTGACCTCACCCAGCAGCGGGTAGGCGTCCCAGCCGACCTTTCCCATGATGTCCACCACGTCGATGCCCAGCGCCTCCATGGCCGGCCTTGCCTTCAGGGGAAAGCGGCACCTGCCGCTGTCCATGAACTGGCAGACCAGACCGTGGCAAAGGTAATCCTTGCAGGACCCTCCTCCCAATCCCATGGCCAGCGCGTAGCCGTGCTGGTAGGCCAGGCGCTCGATCTCGTAAACGATTTTAGCCGTCTTCCCGTGAAAAAGCAGGCTGCGGTCGATGCCGCCCTCGTCTCTGGAAACCCCCGGCGCGTAGACTTCTATTGGTTCCACGTGGGTTTTGATCAATATACCCCGTGAGTACCTGGCGAAGGCCTTCCTCACCAGGTCAAGGTCGGGGGCATTGGGGGGACAGTTCGGCGTCTCCCCGGCGCGCAGGCAGCGCGGTATCAGACATTTCAGCCTCACCCGCTCGTCCACTACAAGCTGGTCGGCCCTGATTATCTCAGCGCCCGCCGCCCCCAGCTCCAGCGCCCTGCCGCGCAGCATCTCAAGGTCGGCTATCAGCTTTTTTGCCTTTACCTTGTGGGTTAATGGAATGGCTCCAGCCTTTTTTTTCTGCATGTTCGTTCACTCCCTCCGGTCTGCCGGTTGAACTGTTGCCTGATTATAGCCTGAAGGACGTGGTTGCGCTAAACTTTATGCTATATGGTGGGCAGATATGCCGAAGTGGCCTGACCTGGGGGCGGGCTTCAAACTGCTGAGCGAGGTGGACCTCAATACCATCCGGCGGCAGGCGGAGTCGCCCTTTCACCTGGCGGTTATGGGTGGAAGGGGCGAGGGCAAATCATTGCTGATCAACCAGTTACTCACGGGTCCGCGCTCGCAGACACCGGGACTCGTGCCGCCGATCCGGGAGTACGGCCTCGAAGGTGAAATGCCGGTGGCGGGTTGTACCCTTGCTTTGCTGATGGTCGGTACACCTGATGATGGCTGCGCCCGTGCACAGGACGTCATAAGGCAACTGATGTACGATAAAATTCCCGTTATCGTCTGTTATAACCAGCGTGACCCGGCGCAGGATGGCGGCATGGCGCCTGTTAGCGCGCAGGCCTGGCAGGGCGCGCAAACCCTGAATGTGGACCCCGGCGACCGTGAGGCACTGGCCCGGGTGCTGTTCCCGGCCATTCTGCGCGCCTGCCCCGGGCGGGAAGTTCAGCTTGCGCGTAACCTTCCCATGTTGAGGGAAGCTGTCTGCCGCAAGCTGATAGACGACACCTGCCTGGTAAACAGCACCTACAGCCTTGCTACCGGCCTGGCCGAGATCAACGTTTTCCTCGACCTGCCGCTCAACTTGGCTGACATCGTTATACTGACCAAGAACCAGGCTCTCATGGCTTACAAGATATCGCTCGCTATGGGATTGACAGGCGATTGGAAGGAGACCATGCCCAAGTTGACTGCCGTGGTCGGCGGCGCCTTTCTCTGGAGGCAGGTGGCAAGGATGCTGGTAGGGCTCATTCCCGCATATGGCGTTGTTCCCAAGATAGCCGTGGCCTATGCGGGGACCTATACGGTCGGCCAGGCTATCTACCAGTGGTGCGCCAACGGTGAGAAGCTGAGGACGGAGAACCTCAGGTCAATTTATCTTTCAGCGCTCAAGCGCGGCCGGGAAACGGCTCAGACCGTCATATCCCGGCGCAAGGCGCTACGGCACCCGCAGGCCGGATCGTAGCTTCAGTATGCAATCACTGCTGTCAGCGCGAGAGGAGTATCAAATGCGCCTGCGCGAGATCGAGGTGGAGATTATAACCACGATCAACACGATGACGAGGAACGCCGCGACGGCGCATATCCACAGGTAGATATTGCCGGCAAGAAGAGCGGCCAGGTTCAGTGTGCCGTTTTCTGAAGGGATGGGCGGCGCCTGCGCATCAGGTGTCGCCGGCTGGTTTAACGGTGGCGCCTGCGTGCTTTCCGGTGGGCCCGGTGGAGTGGGTTCTGGGACCTCGGGCTGTGTTGCCGGTGGTTCTGACGCGGGCAATGGTTGGGGCGCAGGGATAACCTCTTCGTATGAGGGGGAGGGCGCCGGCAGGCTGTAGCGTGGCGTAGGAGAAAGACAATCGCAGAAGGTCCACAGCCTTCCCGTGCCTGCCGTGTAATCATACGCCCTGTCGTCTATGGCCCACAGGTTGACGCCTGCTGAAAGTTTGAGTGATAGGGGTTCCCGGGTGAAAGCCACTCCTGCAGGTAATCCCGTGGTCAGCGAGTCCCATTCTATGACGGGAGGCCCCAGCGTTTCCGGGTACAGTGTCCTGTCGACGGCAGATCCGCCCGGGTCGGCGGCGGCGCCGTAGAGCGTGCCCATCTGGGCCAGTCCCCAAAAGCTGGAGGAGGGCGCCCCCATGATGTCCCAGTCACGGCTGGCGCCGATAAACCAGTAGTAGATATCGCTGTCAGCGCCATCGCTTGCGGCATATATCAACGCGACGTCCTGGAACCTGTAATCCACGATAGCGTGTATGCCGCCCGCGGAGGGTAAGGCCGCCGTAGCCGTAAATGGCCTGCCCCCGGTGGAGACGGCTACCCGGTTGTCGGAGCTGTCCCCTCCCACGACCACCACACCGGTGGGCGCGGCGAAAATCGTGTGCCCGGCGTACAGCGTGTTGGCCACCTTCTGCGACCACTGGGGCGCCGGCGAGGAGACGTTTGCCCGTCGCATATATGAACCGGAGAGTGTATACAGGTAGCGGGTGTTATCGATAGTGGTGACCGAGAAGTCGGTCACGTTCATGCCGGGCAACTGGGCCTTCCACGTCTGGCCCCCGTCCTGTGACTGGCGCAGGTCGTCGGTGCCCCGCGAGGCCATGAAGACGGCGCTGTCGTTCCCGTAGTTGCTCACGCGCAGTATGATATCGTTACTGGATGAGGGCAGGCAGAGCACCCTCTGCCACGACTTGCCCGTGGCCGACCCACCCGATCGCCAGATGCTGTCCAGACCGGCGCCCGGTTGGTTTATCGAGGCCAGGTAGATCGTGCCCGAGTCGGACGTTACAGCCACGTCCGAGAGCAGGCTTACCTGTGTATCTATCAGGCTGAGCTGGTTCCATGTCCTCCCGTTGTCTTTGCTCACCGAGAAGGCCGATTCGTCCAGGGGCATGCCGTTGAGGTAGGCGCCCGGCCAGGCTGCCGGGCCGTTAAGCTGGGCTGAGCCGGTGCCGCAATAAGCGCGGCTGCCGTCGGGGGACCAGATAATAATAGCCATGCCGTAGCCGGAGGCGCCGGCCCCGGTGGGTGGTTTGTCGGACTGGTACCAGCATGTAGTGGGACAGGCCATGGGAGCGTCGGTGAACCACGCCGGCACCGTGCCGCGGGAGGAGTCGCCTGTGACCGAGCCGGCCAGCAGCTTGCCGCTGGCGTAGGCGCCGAAATAGGCGATGCTGGAGATCCTTTGATTGGGCTGCGACCTCATGAGCTGGTAGACGACGGTGTTATCCAGTCTGAATATACCGGCGTTGCCGCCCGGTGCGTCTATGCTCAGGTAAGCCCGGCACGTCGCCGGCGCCTGTCCCGAGTAGTCGGCCGTGAGCTGCAGGCATCCGCTCACGACCTGGGCGGCCCCGGGCGAGCTTCCTGTCCCCCCCGCCGATATCTCCGGCGGGCTGCCGCTGTAAATCGATTCCCAGTTGGTGGTATTGGCGTTGAGGTCGTGGATACCGGCGTTGAAGTACGTGCCCGCTGCCGTGGAATAGAGCACGGCTATCGACGGGTCGGACCTGTAAGACGGGGGAAAACAGATGGAGAGCACGTCGCCGGCCATTCCCTGCGCGGCCCAGGCGCCTCCGATTCCGCCGGATTTGTATATGTATACGTCGCCTGACCCGCCGGAACGGGCGCCGGCCGCGATATCATATGCCCCGTAGAGGGGAGAGATGGCCAGCGCGCTGATGTCGCATGCAGCGGGGAAGGCCGTATCGTTCCAGGTCTGTCCTCCATCCAGCGAGACGTAAACCTGCCGCGGACGGTTGCCCGAGCTGGTTACCGCCGCGATAAACCTTGAGTTATCGGGAGCGATAGCTATGTTCCAGGCCGGAAGTTCGGCCCCGGAAGAAAGTAAATTGCCGCCGATCTCCAGCCAGCTCGCGCCGGCGTCGTCCGATCGGTAGATCTTGCTCTGTGAGGTATCCGAAGCGTAAAAAGTCCGGCCGTCCCTGGACATGGCCAGGAAGTCGATCTCGCTCGGGCTGGCCAGGGTGTTGAACTGGCTGCTCGGCGTATCGACAGTGCTCCAGAGCACGCGGCCGGCCTGCGCGGGCCGGGGCGTGAGGCAGACAGCCAGTATCACAGCCAGTATCAGGACTGCCATCGCCGGCCGTTTACCGCTTTTTGGGGGATAAAATGCCATCATACTGATGATTATAGAACGTTTCAAACTGCCGCGCAGTTTATACCGGCTCAGGCCGGCAACTGGTCGGGGGGTATGATCTGCGAAGCCGGTATATTGATCTCCGGCATGCCGTCGGTGTAATGAGGTATCGGCGGTTTCAGCGGCTGCTTGGGACCGTAGTTGCGATCCTCGCTGATAATGTCCAGGACGCTGTAAACGATCTCAGTGGCGCCTTTGTGGGTGCCCTTGTGTCCCAGGGGCAGCTTGCAGATGTGCAGCTCCCACTCGTTGTACGACTCGCGCGTCCAGGTGACGGTGCGCCCGCCTGCCATGGCTGCGCTCTTCTTGTCGCCCGGCGTCACCATGATGGGCTTGATGGCGGCGTTCTTCCACTGCGTGACCACCGTGCGCAGCAGCTTCTTGGAGGTTGATCCGCATTCCTCTACGGTCGAAGCGTTCTCCGCCGTGGAGTCAACGGCGCCGGCGAAATCGGGGGAGGGCAGGCCCTTCTTCTCGATCATCGTGGGCATCTCGGCAAGCTCCGGCGTCGACGGCAGCTCCCGTCCCTGGGATAACTCATCCTCGTATTTTTGCAGCAGCTCGCCGAATTTCTCCATGAGCTGCTCGCGCGTGTTCTGCGGTCCCTTCCTGAGCCCCTCTCCGATCATGACCACAGTGGTCTGGGGAGGTATGGCCTGCGGGGGTGGCTGCAGAGGTGGCATGGGCGCCGGGGGATAGGGAGGATAATAAACAGGCGGTGGTTGAGGTGGTGGGGGGGGCTGTATCTGTGTGGCGTAGGGGACCGGCTCCTGGCCGCGGCTGTGCCGGGTCAGGGCGTAGAGGCCGTAGATCAGGCCGGCGATCACCAGCGCGGCAATGGGTATGGTAACTGCCGGGGTAGAGTAGTCGGGGTCCCACTGCACTGAGACGGTCTTGGGACCCTCCACCAGCACCGAGCCCGAGGTTAGCAGCGCCTTGTATTTCCCGCCGAAGAAGCCGGCGATGCCGGTCATGGCCACCTCCTCCGGGGCCACGCTCCACTTGGCGATGGCGCCTGCCCTCTGCCATCCTTCTCCCGTGGCGTTGCCGTATTTTGAGTCCACCGTCAGCCTGTAATACAGGTCGTAGGTGGCAAGATACTTGCCGGATGACGTGACCATGGTGTTGAGTGTGGACGAGCTGATCTTTTCCCCGGCCGGCGTCAGCCAGTGGGCGAACTTGTACTGCGATTCAGCGTCCCGGGAAACCTCCTGGGGCGCGCTGATGTTGAGCGGCCTGCCCTCGCGGTACCAGCCGGCGCCTGTCACCGAGGTGATGCCTGATGGATCGCTCTTGATCTCGATATCGTATTCAGGATAATAAGTGAACTGCACCTGGTTGATGCCCGCGCTGACGGTGGACGAGCTGGATTCCGCCTTGTAGCGGATATCGGTCCGTCCGGTCGGCTCTACGATGTTATCCACCGATACGGTGGATGACGCGTCGGGATCCAGGCCGGTCACCTTGTACGATTCGCCTCCCCGCAGTGTGGCGCGGGGGACATTGTCCACGTATACGCGGGTCTGGCCCTCCTCCAGCCCGGAGGATATGCTCACGGTCAGGTCGTAGCTGCCCTTCTCCACGGTCAGGGAGAAGCTCTGCTGGGCCGTGGTCGTTCCCGCCGTGGCCGTGACGGTGAATGAATAGCCGCCCGCCGTGCCGCGGGCCGGCGCGCCGGATATCTGGCCGTTGTTAAAGGAGAGACCGGACGGCAACGAGCCGCTGGTGAGCGCGTAGGTGATCGTGCCCACGCCGCCCGTGGCCACGATGCTGGCCGAATATGCCTGCCCCACTGCGGCTGAGGATATGCTGGTTGTGGAGAAAACCAGTGCGGGTGTGGCGATGATGATTATGAAACTGGCGGTGGAGCTGCCCCAGGTGGCGTCGGTGACGCTCACGTCCACTGCAAAGGTTCCGGGTGTCGAGGGTGTCCCGATAATGGTCCTGCCGGAGGCTATTAATCCCGGCGGTGTGCCGGATATTGACCACACCGCCGCCGCGCATGTCGTGCCGTTGCAGGTGGCCGAGAAGCTGGTGCTGTAGGACGTGCCTACCACCCCGCTGGGTGGTGAGCCGGAGATAATGGGCGCCGCCGCCTCCACACTGCCGTGAATCAATCCGGCAGAAAGACAGACCAAAACAAGGGCTGCGGCCAGCCACCTGAGGGTGGCGGTAAGCGTCTGCCTGTAGCTGTTCACTCGATCTTAATCCGTATGGCCGGGGACGTTTCTATTTGTATTATAATGGCAATTCATATCGTTGTCGATTTCATCGCGTACGTTGCCGTGACATCTGCCGCTGCAACCGATTATGGACGACAACTGTTAAGGGATTATTAAGAGGCGGGCTATTTGAGCTTGAGCGGCAGTCCTGCCGTCATGAGTACGACCTCGCCGGCCGCCCCGGCCAGCCGCTGGTTGGCCTTGCCCAGGGTGTCGCGGTATACCCGCGCCAGCCTGTTATCCGGAACGATGCCGCTGCCGACCTCGTTGGAGACCAGTATGAAGCTGCAGCGCGATCGATGCATCAGGCCGATCAGGCCGTCCAGTTCGGCATCAATAGCCTTTTCGGCAGCTTTATAATCCATAGTATCACCCGTGCAGTTGGCGACCAGCAGTGTTATGCAGTCTACTATGACCGTGTCGTATTTTCCGACTTCACCTGCGAGGGCTGCTGCCAGGCCGTCCCTGAGCTCCAGCGTATCCCAGCCGGGCGGGCGCGATTGCCTGTGCGCGTGAATGCGCTCCCGCATCTCCTCGTCCAGCGGCTGGGCCGTTGCGCAGAAGAGCACCCTGCCGCCCCTGTCCGCGGCCGTCTGCTGAGCGTACGAGCTCTTGCCGCTGCGCGCCCCTCCCAGTATCAGTACGATTCTCTTATCCACAGTCATAACCAATCAAAACGGAAAGGGGATTTTAAACAGGTTGTATCCGGATATATAGGGCAGCAACCGCATAAAAGCCGTGCTTAAGATCAGACTGATCACCTCACCCGCCTCGATGAGGGCGCCGCAGCAGTCGCCCGTCAGGCCTCCGAAGAGGCGCCTGAAGATCAGCCCCAGGCAGTACAACAGCCCGAACAGCCCGGCCATGATCAGCGGGCCGATGATCAGCCCGTTAAACAGAGTGGCGGCGGCAAGCGCGATGGCCGTCGCCCCGATAAATCCACTCCAGCCGGCGCCGCCCTTGAAGGCCGCGAATGACCCGCTATCCTTAGCTGCCGGGAAAAGCAATACCAGGCCTGTGACGGCCCAGCGGCTGAGGAGGGGAAAGGTAAGCAGGGCGGACAGCCCTAAAACCGCTGAAAGGCATACGTACTTGGTGAGCAGCAGCAGGCAGGCGGCCGTCACGCCGAAAGCGCCCACGCGCGTGTCTGCCATGATCTCCAGCCGCTGGACCCTGGTCTTGCCCGCCACCAGGGCGTCACAGGTATCCATGAGGCCGTCGATATGATGAGCTCCCGTAATGACGGCCAGCGCGGCCACCAGCAGGATACCAATCACCTGTGAAGGCAATGCAGCGCGGAACAGTATATAGAGCAGGGCCAGCAGCAGGCCGATGACCAGCCCGGCCAGGGGGAAATATAGCATGGAACGCCCGGTCAGCCGCATCTCCTCGTCTGCGGCGGATCCTTCAGGCAGGATGAGCACCGTCTTCATTTCGCTTGGGCCGTGTCCGGTGCTTTGCCCGGAGGACGGCGTCGCCAGCCGTGTATGGCCGCCGGCATCGCCGTATTCTGAGGCCGGCGCCGGCAGTATGGTCAGGAACCGCAGGACGGCCCGGAAGCTCAAGGCGTGACCTCCCCGGGGATATCGGACACCCCTGCCCCTTCGAAGGTGGCCATATCCCGCATCAGGTTGATCGAACACTCCGCCAGAAATATGCCCAGCGCCGCCCCGGTGCCTTCGCCCAGGCGCAGGTCGAGCTCCAGCAGCGGCCTCAACCCCAGGTGACTCAGGCAAGCGGCGTGTCCCCGCTCCGCCGACAGGTGGGCGGCGATCATATATTTCACGGCCTGCGGGCAGATGCCCGCCGCTATCAATGCCGCTGCGCCCGAGATAAAACCGTCGATGACAACGGGGATGCGGTTGGCCGCCCCTGCTATCATGGCCCCGGCCAGCCCTCCGATCTCGAAGCCACCCACCTTCTCCAGCACTCCTATGGCGTCGGAGGGGTCGGGCCTGTTGACCGCCAGGGCCTGTTCGACGATGTTGATCTTGTGCTCCAGTTGCTCGTCGCCGATGCCGGCGCCGCGTCCCGTCACCTCCCGGGCCGTTTTACCCGTCATGGCCGCCGTGATGGCGCTGGCCGATGTAGTGTTGCCTATGCCCATATCGCCGGCGCCGAAGATATCAAGTCCCGCCGCCAGCTCGTTTTCCATGATCTCCGCGCCCGCCAGCAGAGCGTCTATTGCCTGTTCCCGGCTCATGGCCGGGCCGGCGCTCATATCGCCGGTGCCGAAGTCGATCATTTTACAGACGATTCCCTGGTATGAAGGCAGCCCTCCGTTTACCCCCATATCCACGATGACCACACGCGCCCCGGCCATGCGGGACAGCACGTTGATGGCGGCGCCCCCCGCCGCGAAGTTGAGGGCCATCTGGCGGGTAACCTCCTGCGGGTAGAGGCTGACGCCGCGGGCGGTTACGCCGTGGTCGGCGGCCATAACAATGATCACCTTATGATTGATCCGCGGGACAGCCTCACCGCGTATTCCGGCGATCTGCGCCGCCAGTTCCTCCAGCGCGCCCAGGCTGCCGCGCGGCTTGGTCAGGCTATTTAACCTGCGCCTGGCCGCCTCCCGGGACGCAGCGTCAGGGGACCCCACGCGGCCGACCAGCCGTTCCAATTTAACTGCAGCATTAATTCCAGCGCTCATATCTGCTCTTTCGGGCGCGCCTGAAGGTACGCCCCTGCATCCAAACGTTGCATGACCATTAATATTCGATCCCCTTGCGCTGGCGCACCCCTTCCGCAAAGGGGTGCTTGATCATGAGCATCTCGGTCACCAGGTCGGCGCGCCTCACCACCTCCTGCGGGGCCTTGCGTCCCGTGAGTATGAGCTCCACGTTGGCCGGCTTCATTTTTATCAGGTCGAGTATCTGCGGCAGGCTGACAAAGCCCCGCCAGTGGGCGATGAATATCTCGTCCAGCACCACCATGTCATATTTCCCCCCGCTCAGCGCACTCAAGGCGAATTCATAGGCCTGGCGGGTTTCCTGCAGCAGTTCCTCCTCTCCCTTCCTGAAAAGGTCGCCCTTGCCGAACTGGATGATCTCGAAGGATTTGTATTTATCCGTGAAGAAATGCTCTCCCCCGGGCTGGGTCTTGAGGAACTGGATGAAGATCACCCTCAGGCCCTGCGCGCAGGCCCTCAGCGCCTGCCCCAGCGCGGCCGTTGTCTTGCCCTTGCCGTCGCCCGTGTAAACCTGTACCAGCCCTTTAAAATCCTGTTCAGACATATCTTGCTCCGCGATTATATTTTACAGCATGGGCGTCATCCCGATTTCCCGGATAGCATTGAAATAGCCTTAATCAGCTTGCGACAGTCCCCCATACGGCGCGGCGAAATGCGCACGTAGGCCGGCAGACCGAAGGACGAGCAGTCACGCACCAGGCACCCCCGGGCGAGCAGACGGCTTTTGAAGGCGGCGGCATCTCCGACCTTCATGAGGAAGAAATGGGTGTCCGATGGAATAGTTTTGTATCCCATCTTCAGTAGTTGGTTCACCAGGTAACTTTTGCATTTTTGCATCTTGATATTACACTGCCGGATATAGCCGCTGCAGCCCGCAGCCGCTGTGCCGGCCTGCTGAGCGGGGGAGCTTACGTTCCAGGGTGGACGTACCTTCTCCAGACTATTGATTATCTCCCTGCAGGCCAGGCCGTAGCCCAGGCGCAGGCCTGCCAGGGCGTAGTCCTTGGTCATTGACCGGATGACCAGGACGTTGGGCTCGTCTATCAGGTCGTGTACATCGCCGCGCTCCCCGGTGAACGCCATATATGCCTCGTCCAGGGCTATCAGTGTATCGGGGAAGCGATTCACCAGACGGCGCACGTCCTTCAGCGGGAGCATCTGCCCGGTGGGGTTATTGGGGTTGCACAGGAAGACGGCCCTGGTATTGTACCTGCCTGCAAAGGAAATGAAATCGTCGATGCTCAACCGGAAGTCCCGGTCCTCGCGCAGGTGATATTTGACCACCGCGGCCCCGGCCAGGCAGCCGGCCAGCTCGTATTCACCGTAAGTCGGTGATGGGATGGCGACCTTATCATCCGCCGCCAGGTAGGCCAGTGCGGCCAGCCTGATGATCTCGGTCGAGCCGCTTCCGGCTATCACGTTTCCGGCGTTTATGCCCAGCTTTTCAGCCAGTGACCGCGCCAGTTCGCTTGAACGGTGGTCAGGGTAGGTTGAGATATCCGTTTTTCGCAGGGCGCGGCGTACCCCGGGTGGTGGTCCATAGGGATTGCAGCAGGCGCTGAAATCCAGCGCGCCGCCGGCCTCCTTCAGACCGGTGTAGCCGGCGCCCCCGTGTTCAACGGCGGATAGGACCCCGACGTGGGGGTTAACGCGCAAGGCCAATCAGCGCCTCCACAACAGCGATGATTATTCCCCACATGCCCGCTGAAGTCAGCATCACGGCTTGCGATTGCGTCACCGCCGCCACCGACAGTCTGGCGCTGCCGCCGGTCAACGTATATGCGCCGCTTTTTTCCAGCTCGATGCCCAGGGAACCCGCCATGGCGCACATGGTCCAGCCTGCATTGGGGCTGCTTGTCCTGCCGTGCTGTGCCAGCAGCGTCCGCCAGCTTCCGGCAACGTCGGCCCGGCATACGCCCGACGCGGCTACGATCAGCAGGGCGCTCAGCCGGGAGGGGATGAAATTGAGAACGTCGTCCAGGCGGGCGGCGAACTTGCCCGTATATTCCCAGCGGCCGCGGTACCCGATCATGGCATCGAAGGTATTTACAATGCGGTAGACCACGGCCCCCGGCAGCCCGAAGATGGCGAAATAGAAAAGCGGCGCGATGAAGCTGTCGCAGAGGTTTTCCGCGCAGGACTCGACGGCCGCCGATATGAGCTGCTCCCCCGTTAAACGGGAGGTGTCGCGGCTGACCAGCGCCCGGGCCTTCAGCCTGGCCCCCGCCGGGTCGCCGCGGCGCAGGCACAGCTTCACCTCTTCCACTGCCTGCCGCAGCCCCCTCAGCGCGAAGGTACTTTTCAGCAGGTATGCCGATAGTATTATATAAATGATCTGGTTGAGGACGGACAGGTACGCCAGGCCGAAGCAAAGCGGTACGGTTACGATGGCGCAGGTCGATACGACCATGGCTGTGCCGTAGAGGAATTGCCGCCGCGGCCCCGCTGACGGCTCGAATTTGAGCTCCAGCGAGATGAGCTTGCCCAGCCAGGCCACGGGATGCCGGGGATTGGGTGGCTCGCCCGCCAGCGCATCCAGCAGCAGCGCCCCGCACAGTATATACAGGCCGGAAAGCTCCATGCCTATCCGGCCTCCGCCTTGTTGGACGATGTGACCAGCGCCGTGGGCAGCCCGTTGACCGGGTGAGCGAAGATAGTGACGTCGATGCTGAAGACTGCCTTGAGGGTGGGCGGATCGATAACGTCCTGCGGCCTGCCCTCTTTATAGATTGCGCCGTTCCTGAGCGCGATGATGCGGTCGCCGTACTGCGAGGCCAGGTTGACGTCGTGCAGGGCCGACACGATGCTCAGCCCCTTGTCACGGCAGAGCCTTTTGAGGAAATCCAGCATGCCGGCCTGGTAATTTATATCGAGGTTGGCGGTGGGCTCGTCCAGCAGCAGTATCCCGGCCTCCTGCGCCAGAGAGCGGGCGATGAGCACCCGCTGCCGCTCGCCGCCGGACAGCTCGTTGACGCGACGGCCGGCCAGCCGGCCGGTCTCCGTGGCCTCCATGGCATGGGCCGCAGCCAGTATATCGCTGCTGCTCTCGTACCTTAGCAGACCCAGGTGCGGCGTGCGTCCCAGCAGCACGATCTCCATGGCCGTGAAAAGCTCGGGCAGGAAGGCGCCCTGCGGAACCAGCGCGACATTGCGTGCGATATATGTGCGGCTGCTGCCGCTTATGGACCGGCCGTCCAGTTGTACCGACCCGCTGAACGGCTTCAACAGTCCGCACATGCCTTTCAGCAGCGTGCTTTTGCCCGAGCCGTTGGGCCCTATTACAGCTAAGAATTCGCCGGGCCGTGTCTCCAGCGAAATGCCCTGCAGCACCGGCCTCTGACCGTACCTGAAGCCTGCCCCGGCCAGGGAAATGACCGGCATCAGAACACCGCCTTTTTCTTCTGATTCAGCAGGTAGAGGAAGAAAGGGGCGCCGATGATAGCGGTGATGATGCCCACCGGTACCTCGGCCGGGGCCAGGATGGTCCTGGCGGCCGTGTCGGCCAGTATCAGGAAGGCCGCCCCGCCCAGCAGGGACATGGGCAGCAGCAGGCGGTAGTCCGGCCCGCAGATCATCCTCACGGCGTGGGGGATGATGATGCCGACGAAGCCGATGGCGCCGCAGAAGCACACAGCCGCGGCCGTGGCCAGCGTGGCCGCCACTAAAATAATTATCTTGGTACGCTCGACGTTGATGCCGAGCTGCTCGGCCTGCTCCTCATCCAGTTGCATCACGTTGAGCGGTCGCGCCGCAAGCAGCAGTACGGCCGCGCCGGCGCATATATAAGGTGTCATCACGCCCACCCGCCACCAGTCCGCCAGGGCGAAGGTTCCCAGCAGCCAGAACACGATGCCGTGCACCCTGTCGCCCGAGATGATGATGAAGTAGGAAGTGATCGAGGCTAAAAATGCCCCTATTGCCACGCCGCCCAATATGAGGGTGGTGACGGGCAGCGTGCGTCCCGTTCTTGCTATGGAGTAGACCGCTGCCACGCTGAATATGGCGCCCGCGAAGGCCAGCACGGGTATCAGCGCAGCCGGCACGGCGGACGGCAGCAGGAAACCGCAGACGGCCCCCAGCGCCGCCCCCTGCGAGATGCCCGTCAGGTAAGGGTCGGCCAGCGGGTTGCGGAACATGCCCTGGTAGGCCGCGCCGGCCACCGCCAGCGCAGCGCCGGTAAGGCCGGCCATCAAGATGCGGGGCAGGCGTATATCCCAGATAATCGTATTTAAAGCGGCGGAGTAGCTGTCGGCCTGTCCGGGCGCAAACAGCCCCGCCCGCAAAATGGCGACGATATCCTGCAAGGGGATGGCGGTGCTGCCGGCCGTGACCGCCCACAGGGCCACGGCGGCCAGAGCCAGGGCCGCCAGCGCCAGAGACATCCTGCCGCGGCGCACCCTGGCATGGTGCAGGTCCAGTTCGCTTTTTAGTGCTGTATCCATCGCCGGATTATTTTTTCACGGGTGCAATTCATTGCGCGGGTTTGCTGAACAGGTCCGGGTGCAGGAAGGAGGCGGCTTGTTCCAGTGCCGATATACAGCGCGGGCTGTGGCGGTAGATCAGGTCTCCCTCGATCTGGTAAACGCGGCCGTTTTTAACGGCGGAGGTGTTGCTCAAGCGCGGGTCGGTGGTGATGAAGTCACACAGCGGGTCCCCGGCGCTGCCCATGCTGGTGGGCACGATAATGACCTGGGGGTCCGCGCTGATTATAGACTCCAGGTTCATGGAGCCGAAGTCGTCGATTTCAGACGCGATATTGGTCCCGCCGGCCAGGCGGATGACGTCGTCGATCAGTGTGGCGCCGCCTGCCACCATCAGCGGGTTGTTCCAGACCATGAGCAGCGTGCGCGGGCGCTGGCCGGGTGTCAGCGCGGCGGTTATCGCTGTCACGGCGTCCACGCGTTGCTGCAGGGAGACGGCCAGTTCAGCCGCAGCCTGGTCGGCGCCGGCCAGGCTGCCGGTCAGCCTGATGTCTTTAATCACGCCCTCAACCGTTTTAGGATAGAGGGAGACCACGCGGAAGCCCATCTTTTGCAGTTGCGGGGTTATGCTCTTGTTGTGTATGCCCGAGGCCAGCACCAGGTCCGGCCTGAGCCCCACCGCTTTCTCGATGTCCACAGTGCTGAAACCACCCACCCGTGGCTTGTCCGCCGCGGCCGGCGGGTAGTTACAGAACTCCGTAACGCCCACCAATTTATCCTGCAGCCCCAGGGCGTAGACTATCTCGGTATTGGCGGGGGCCAGGGAGATGATGCGCTCAGCGGGAGGCGCCGGCAGTATGGCATTGCCCGAGTCGTCGGTCAGGTCAGCTGCAGGAGTGGTCGGGGCAGCGCAGGCGCAGAGGAACAGAAGGGCGGCCAGCGCCGCTGAAAAAAGTGATTTGCCCCGCGTGTCTTTCATATGTCACCCCCGTATAAAATAAAACCCCCTGCTCGCGCGGGCAGGGGGACCGTTAATAAATAACAAATCCCGCCTCCTTGCTCCGCGGAGGCAGCTTATCAGCAGGGAGGCGTTCTGACTTTAACAGTAGGCGGGACTGTACCGGTATTGCGCCGGTTTGCACTCCGTTTAAGCCCGCGGTCACCCGCGGGCGCCCTGCTTCAAATATTCAGTTGGACTAAAGCATATCTGGTTATTTGTATGATGTCAAAATAAGCTGTCAGGCACATTCATTGCTATTGCAGGAACCTTAACGCTATAATCTATCTCAAGGTCAGATATATGGCGTTTAAGAAGATACCGCCCTGGGCCGTCGTGCTTTTGCCGTTGCTGATTATCGTAGCAGTGGCTTTCTGGCTGCGGGTCGCGCTTCCCTATAACCAGGTGTTTGTCGGGGACTGGGTGAAGATGACGGGCGTGGATGCCTACTACTACATGCGCCTGGTGGATAACCTGATGCAGCACTTCCCGCAGTTAACACAGTTTGATCCCTATTTACAGTACCCGGGAGGCATGTTGACCGGATCCTCCCCCGATTTCTTTGCCTATTTCATGGGCGGCATCATCTGGCTGGTGAGCCTGGGAAATGCCGGGCAGCATACTGTAGATGTGATATCGGTGTATATTCCGCCCGTGCTGGCGGTATTGACTATACTGGTCGTATTTTTTATCGGGGTGTTGCTGGGCGGCAAGTGGCTGGGGTTGCTGTCCGCCGGACTGCTGGCGATCATGCCCGGAGAGTTCCTCAGCAGGTCGCTGCTCGGGTATACCGACCATCACGTCGCCGAGGTGATGTTCTCCACCGGCATCATGCTGTTCGTTTTCCTGGCGGTGAGAGTGGGACAGGGAAAGCGGATAGCTGAGATTTTAAAGGCAGGCTGGCAGGGCATAGGGAAAATAGTGTTATTCAGCATCCTGGCCGGCATCTTTATGGGCCTGTACATGTTGACCTGGGCCGGCGCGCTGTTGTTCGCCCTGATAATATTTGTATTTATTGTAGCGCAGACTATTATAGACCATCTGTATGGCCGGCCGGCCGATTATCTTGGCGTCCTGGGCGTTTGCCTTTTTGGTGTGGGACTGGCACTGTACCTGCCGTGGATGCGGGGCACGATGACGGTAGTGGCACTTGCCGCAGGCCTGCTGGTATCCATCCTGTTGCCGGTTATCTCGGGCTGGATGAGAAGCCGCGAGATGAAGCCCGTTATCTACCCGCTCGTGATAGCGGGGTTGGCCGTGCTGGGCGCAGTCCTGCTGGCGCTGGTCAGCCCGTCGATGCTGCAGTCTATGACCGGTGGCCTGGCCGTTATGTTCATCTGGCCAATCGGGACCACCGTGATGGAGATGCAGCCACTGCTCATACAGCAGGGCCAATTCACCTTTGCGGTGGCCGTCGGCAACTATATGCTGGGCTTTTTCCTCAGCCTGATATGCATGGCAATACTGTTCTACCAGGTGATAAAGGGGAGGCAGCCGGATAGAGTGCTGCTTTTGATTTGGAGCGTAATAATACTGCTCTCAGCCCTGGCCATGAGGCGTTTCGCCTACTACTTCGCGGTCAACGTGGCGCTGCTTACGGGCTATCTCTGCTGGATGCCGATTAGCGCATTGCTCAGGAAGAAGGAGGTGTCAACTGCGGCAGCCGTCCCCATGAAGGTTTCGGCAAAAAGTAAAAAACGGGCGGCAAAGCTGGCGCGTCAGGCAAAGCCGGCAAAGCGGGCCTCCATGCGGGGCAACATCGCAGTTGCATTGCTGCTGGTTGCCATAGCACTGCTGGTATATTACCCTAATATCGGGCCGATGCCGGATGGGCAGAGGCCCTCCGTCGACCTGGCTACGCGGCCTTTGTTTGCTCCCTCAAATGCATGGTGCGATGCCGTAGACTGGCTGCGGACAGAAACCCCTGAGCCGTTTGGCAAAGCGGATACTTACTATGAATTATACAAGCCCGTTAACCAGCAGGGAGGTTTTGAATATCCCGCCGGCGCCTACGGGACATTGGCCTGGTGGGATTATGGCTACTGGATCGCCAGGATAGGTCAACGGCCCCCGGCTACCAACCCGGGGACCGGTCAACTCGGGTCAGCCTACTTTTTCACTGCCCAGGATGGTCCGTCAGCCGCGCGGGCGATAAATACATATGGTACACGCTACGTTATCGTGGATAACGAGATCGCAGCCTATGATCGCAAATTCCATGCGCTGGCCACTTTAAGCAACTCAGATTACTCGAAGTTCTACGACATATTTTTAACCAAGCAGAATAACCAGTATGTGCCGTCGCTTCTTTTTTACCCGGAGTATTACCGCAGCATGGTTTCCAGGTTATATAACTTCGACGGCAAAGCTGTAGTGCCGGAAACTGTCAATGTTATCGCATTTAGAGAATTTACGGCGCAGGAAGGCGGCCAGTACAAAGAGATCATCGAAAACAGGAAATTCACATCCTATGAGGCGGCACAGAAGTTCATCAGTGGTAACAGCGGCAAGAATTACATTATAGCCGGGGAGGACCCCAATAAAAGCCCTGTGCCGCTGGACGAGTTGAAAGACTTCGGGCTTGTTTTCAGTTCAAACCAGAAGGTGTCTATGGGCTCAAAAACCCAGCCCAATATCAAGATCTTTGAGTATAAGAAAGACGTAATTCCGCTGGCCGGTGACTGGAAAGGCGATAAGAAGACAGAGCCCGGACTATGGCAACCGGACGGCTATTTCACCATTGATAAAAACAGCGACGGCCGGCTGGTTGAATTGGGGCCTTTTGGTTATTCGACCGATGTGCCGCTGGCGGGCGACTGGAATGGAGATGGCCGTACCGAGATCGGCGTATGGAGGCCCACTGATCTCTGTTTTTATCTCGACAACAGCGGAGACGGCCAATGGAATCCGGATAAAGGCGATAAGAGGATCGGGCCTTATGGTTTCGGCTATGATGATCGGCCGGTAACAGGGGATTGGAATGGCGATGGTAAAGATGAAGTTGGCATCTGGCATCACGATCTTTACGCACGGGACTGCTATTTTTATCTGGATGTCAACGATGGTGGAGAATGGGATCCCGGTGGTCAAACTGTAAAATTTGGTCCCTATGGCAAGATCGGCGATGTGCCGTTGTCCGGCGATTGGAACGGCGATGGCCGGGATGAAACAGCCATATGGGAGCCGACCAGCCGCTATTTTTATCTGGATATGGACCGTGACGGTACATGGGATGCCGCTAAAGGTGATCTTAAGATGGGGCCATATGGAGAAAGCTACGATACGCCCGTCAGTGGCAAGTGGGATGGCGGCAATAAAGACATGGTGGGTGTATGGGATCCATATACCCGGCTTTTTCATTTGAATAGAAGTGGAGATGGAAAATGGGCTGACGATACAGGCAATGTCAAATTGAATCTTTTTAATGGTTTGTAGAGAGTGACGCTCACTAACCCCCTCCCCGGAAACGGGGCATCTCCATGGCTGCCAATCTTCCTAACTTCACCTGACCAGTCATATGGGTTCAGTCCAGTATCATTTATTAGTTGATAAAATAAATGACATTTACATCAGCAGTTTTTTCTTTCGACTCACCCATTTTTCTTTTTCTATTTTTTCCTGTGCTACTAACTCTGTACTTTGTATTAGGAAAAAGGTTCTGGAATTGGATATTGATATTATTCTCTTTGCTTTTTTATGTATGGGGTGAATGGGCTTTTCTTACTATTTTAATCTTTTTTATCGTTGCTAATTACTTATTTACATTGTATTTAAATAAATATGGAAATGACACAAATAAAGACAATAAAAAACGTATACTCATTTTAGCAATAGTCTTAAATATATCAATACTCGTTTTCTTTAAATATTCAAACTTTTTTATTAGCAGTTTAAATATTGTTTTCAGTAAAGTAGGTATATCTCAATTATCTTCTATAAATATCCATAGTCCACTAGGTATCTCATTCATCACATTTTCGGCAATTTCGTATATAGTGGATGTTTATCGGAAAAAATCGAAACCTGACGTAAGTCTATTTAAACTGGCATTTTATTTATCATTTTTCCCAAAGTTAATATCCGGGCCTCTTGAGCGATATCAAAGCATTGCTGACCAGGTATCCGAGAGAACTATAAATATTGAGATTTTTGCCAGCGGAATTCGTCGGTTTATTATTGGCTTAGCCAAGAAGATGCTGATCGCAAACACGGTAGGTTCGGTTGTTGACCAGATATTTTCTGTTCCGGCTGACCAACTGCCAGCTGGTACGGCTTGGCTAGGGATAATATGTTTTACTATCCAGTTATATTTTGATTTTTCTGGATATACTGATATGGCTATAGGTCTAGCCAGAATGTTGGGATTCAGGCTTATGGAAAATTTCAATTACCCCTACATCTCATCATCAATACGTGAATTCTGGAGGAGATGGAATATATCACTATCGCAATGGCTCAGAGATTATTTATATATCCCACTTGGTGGGAACCGACGTGGGGACTTACAGACCTACATGAATTTGCTCGTTGTATTTTTACTATGCGGTTTATGGCACGGAGCCAACTGGACGTTTGTGGTATGGGGTCTATGGTATGGTATATTCATGATTTTAGAGAGGACACAGTTCCTCAAATTAATAAATCCAGTGTGGAGGCCACTCAAGCATATTTATGCATTGTTGGTCATTATAATAGGATGGGTGTTTTTCCGTTCAGCTAATCTGACCTATGCAGTATCCTACATCGCAGCTATGTTCGGGCTTTTCACAGTGCCAAATGCTGCATATGATGAGGCGGTGTATATTAACCCCGCTTTAGTAATAGCACTGATGGCAGGTATCATCGGTTCCATGCCTCTTATACCTGCTTTAAGTAAGTATATTCAATACATTGAACATAGGTTAACGCAACCTGCAGCCATATATTTTTTTACGATCTTAGTAAGGGCAATAGCTGTTATCTCACTTCTCGTGATTTTCATTGCAGCAGTAATACTCGTGTTCAGCGCATCAAATAGGCCGTTCCTATACTCACAGTTTTGAGGTTAAAAGGCGATGTGCATACCTGTATATAATTCGGACGCTAAACAAAAAGAAAAACATCATCGGAATTGTAGAAGGGTGACTAATCTATCAATCGTTCTTTTTTTTAGTTCGGTGATTTTGTTAATATTTTCTCTGTCTACGTATCAACTAGCGATTAAATTGGTAGATATGGCGTACGACACTACTGACATACAAAATAAGACAACGGCTGTTATTGGCCAGATGAAAATATTCATGGGTAATCCTATCAGATTGTTTCCATATACTCAAAAACTGATTGAATGGAGCAATCAGGTGTTAATCAATCATCTGCAATTAACTCTAGTTAACGAAGTTGTTATAGGGAAAGACGGATGGCTATTTACAAATGATAGCAGAAGCATTGACGACTATAAAGGAGCAGTGAGATACACCGATCAGGAATTGTCTGTTTTTACCGCAACCTTAGAAAGCCGGAAAAATTGGCTATTAAAACGAGGTATACCCCTTTTACTGGTAGTTGCTCCAAATAAAGAGTCGATTTACCCTGAATTTCTTCCTGATGGCATCAAGAAAATTAATGAAAATAGCAGGTTAGACCAGTTGATCAATTATCTTAAATTAAACTCAGATGTTGATCTATTAGATCTTAGGAGGCCCTTCCTGCATGAGAAGCAGCACTATCAACTTTATTATAAGACCGATAGTCACTGGAATAGTTACGGTGCTTATTTTGCATACTCAGAGATTATGAAAAAGTTAAAAATTTATTTCCCCGGAGTCGAAACCTATCCTATAGCCGATTATACAGAAAAAATTGATAATCTTCCGAAGGCTGGTGATCTGGCAAGTCTGATAATGATGGAAGATAGCTATACAGAAAAGCGTTTCCATTTAGAAAAAACCGAAGATAAGGGAAACATATTTCCCACTAAAATCCATTATGCCGTTATTTACCATGATTCTTTCTATAATGCAATGCAACCATTTCTTGCTCAGCATTTTGACAAGATTTCGGAGTATCAATACGATGCCATCAATGGTTCCTTTGATGAACATATGCTAGAAATGGAAAAACCTGATATTGTTATATATATAATGGTGGAAAGATGGGTTCCCCGTTATTTTTTAAAGGGATACGACTTCTTTAAATTAAACTAACCTTGTGACTGAACCCCTGTAACTGGACAGATGAGGTTAGGAATACCGGCTGAATAAATGATGATAATAGAAAGGGGTGATAATGATAAGCCTGTCTGATAAGATTGCAAATAAATCTGCAGTTATAGGTATAATAGGTATGGGTTATGTCGGATTGCCTCTGGCGTTAGCCTACACTGAAGCCGGATTTAAGGTTATAGGCATTGATATACAGCAAAAGAGGGCGGACCTTGTTAACAGGGGCAGTTCATTCATAACCGGCATCAGCGATAAAGAGTTAGGTAAGACGGTAAAGGCCGGCAGGCTCAGGGCGACTACCGACCAGAGTAAAATCAAGGACGTGGATGTCATCCTTATATGTGTACCAACACCTCTCACCAAGACCAGGGATCCTGACCTTTCCTATGTGATAAGTGAGGCAAAACAGATTGCAAAATACATGAGGCCGGGTCAGCTCGTGGTTTTGGAGAGCACGACATACCCGGGCACGACCAGCCAGGTTTTACTTCCTATTTTGCTTGAATCCGGCTATAAACCGGACAGGGATTTCTACCTGGCGTACTCACCCGAGAAAGTGGACCCGGGAAATAACAAGTACGGGATCAGGAATACGCCCAAGCTGGTGGGAGGGATAACGGCAAAATCCACTGCCATAGTAGAGTTGCTCTATTCTCAGGTGGCTGACAAAGTAGTGCCTGTGGCAAGTCCCGAAGTGGCGGAGATGACCAAGATATTTGAAAATGTATTCCGCAGCGTTAATATCGCCCTGGTTAATGAGCTGGCGCAATTATGTGAGAGGTTCCATGTCAGTGTGTGGGATGTAATAGATGCGGCCGCCACCAAGCCTTTTGGTTTTATGCCGTTTTACCCTGGTCCGGGCATAGGCGGGCACTGCATACCGCTCGACCCTTATTACCTTGCCAATAAGGCGCGCGAGCTCGATTTCCACACACGGTTCATACAGCTCGCGGCTGAGATAAACGAAGATATGCCGTACTACGTTGCCACGCGCATCATGGAGGAATTGAGTCAACAGGGGAAGAGCCTGAAAGGCGCCAGGGTGC